>OLSO01002383.1_pt1 | contig 11610 bp, 8 predicted proteins | sample 1672441 | NCBI WGS metagenome assembly OLSO01 (sample SAMEA3136686, study PRJEB25190) | human gut metagenome | biome: human gut; feature: human-associated habitat; material: faeces | place: Austria | collected 2013 | reverse complement strand
GACCAAGCCCCAGACTTCGATGACTGTCCGCAATCGCTTTTTTCCCTGTATAAAACATCTCAAAAACATGCGGCTTCATTTCTTCCGGGATTCCAGGTCCGTTATCTTCCACACTTATCTGTGCTCTCCTGTCTGTTTTTCTTCCCCGAATGAGGATGACAGAACCCGGCGGCGTATATTTTATTGCATTATCTACTAAATTTATCAAAACCTGCATAATAAGACGTACATCCATACGTGCAAGGACAAGCTCTTCACAGTCTGTCACAATTTTGTAATCGTCATGTTTCCGGCTAATATGCCGCAGGGCTTCTGCAATCACCTCATCTAAAAGCTGATCTGTAAATTTAAATTTCAATCTTCCGTCATTCAGCCTGGTAATGGAAAGAAGATTCTCCACAACTCCGATCAGCCATTCAGAATCGTCATAGATGTCTGTATAAATCTGATGCTTTGTAGCTTCATCCAGACAGTCGCTATTGCTAAGCAGCATATCTGCATTACCGGAAATGCTGCAAAGCGGTGTCCGAAGATCATGTGAGATTGCCCGCAGAAGATCTGCCCGCAGCTGCTCGTTTTTAGCTAAAACTGCAATTTTCTCTTTTTCCACGGCATTTTGCGCATTTTCCATTGCAAGCGCACATTCATTTATTACAGACAGCAGGATGCTGTATTCAAAAGAATCCAGCGTTTCTTTTTGCATCGGTATCCCGACTACACCGTAAACGCTGTTGCCGCTCCGGATTGCCAGGTACAAGCATTTGGCATTCGGAAAATGGTGTGTGGATGCACCGGCACGTTGCCTGTTTTCACAGACCCATCTGGCTATCTGCTGTTCTTCCGGTGTCAAAAAATCTTCTGTGTCCCCTTTTTCTCCGGAGAAAAGCTTTCCCTCTGATAAAGCTCCGTCCTTTACTGCATACGCTGTAATATTGCGGTTTAGTAAGCGGAGAAGCTGTGTACAGGCAACATCAAGAATCTCTGTCTCTCCTTTTGCCTTCTGCAGCAGACGGTCTGTATCAAACAGAACCTGTGTGCGAAAGGCAAGCTGTGCAGAGAGCTTTGCATGTGTTTTCAGCTTTGCCGCAAGTGCTCCCGTAAGTACGGATGAAATAAGCATTATAAAAAAGGTCACCGGATATCCCACCGCATAGGTCTGAAAAGACATTCTTGGTTCTGTCAGAAAAAAATAAAACAGGAATACACTTAAGAAAGATCCGGCTACACTGCAAAGATAACCGTCTGTCACAATTGAAGTAAGCAAAACTCCCAGAATATATATCGTTACAATATTCGTATCTCTGAAATTCAGCTTCTGAAACAGCAGCCCGATCAAAGTGCATAGTGCAAATATAAAAGCCGTGAGAAAATAATCCTTTTCAGACGGTTTTTCCACATACCATGTAAAAGGTCGTTTTTGATAATTTCCGGCTTTTACCGCATCCGGAATAATATGGATATCTATGTCCGGTATAAGCTCAATCAGCTTTTCTGTCAGAGTTGACTGGCTGAAGAAGTGATTTCGCCTGGCATTGCTTTGTCCGATCACGATTTCAGTAACATTGGATAGCCTGGCATACTCTGCAATCTGTACCGGAATGTTTTCTCCGTGAGTCATCACGATTTCTGCTCCAAGCTTTTCTGCATACCGGATATGCTCTTCCAGCTTTTCTTTATCTGCCGCTTCTGCTTTTGTCCCAGTCTGCACATACAAGGCAGTAAAACGTGTCTGCAGCGCATTTGCCATCTTCGCAGCTGTATCTATTATTTTTTGATTTGAAGGTGCTGCTGACAGGCAAACAAGAATATGCTCATCTGTTTTTTTATTGTCGTCTTTCATCTTAACCTCATCCCATCCGCCACCTTTTCTGCTGTTCGTAAAGCGGAGTGGCTTGATTCGGTTAAAGCGGATATTCGCAATCCGCTTCGCTACTTGCTCATAACCGAATAGCTGCTTCGCAGCTTATCAGGAGTGGCTTGTACCACTCCTGATACAAGCAAGTCCCAACCCACTGCTTATTGCTTTGCGCAATTGAAGCAGGGGACTTGCTTGATTCGGTTAAATTACAGGAGATTGAATATGACCAAAACAACCACGAAAAAAAAACAGAAGCTCGGACTGACGACGATCATCTTTCTTGCATTGATCCTCGGTGTTCTCTTCGGAGCCGCACTCTGCTACCTGGTTCCGGATAGCTCCTTTAAAAATGATATCCTCATCGACGGCATTCTCTATGTCATCGGACAGGGCTTCATCCGTCTGATGAAAATGCTTGTCGTACCGCTTGTACTCTGTTCCCTTGTATGCGGAAGTATGGCAATCGGGGACACGAAAAAGCTCGGCACCGTCGGTGTGCGGACGCTGCTTTTTTACCTTGTCACGACTGCCCTCGCCGTTACTGTGGCAATCACCATCGGCAACATCATCAATCCGGGCATCGGGCTTGACATGAGCAAGATCCAGACGAGCGGCTCGACCGTTGAGACCATGCAGGCAACCTCTTTTTCAGAGACCCTGCTCAACATCCTTCCGGACAACCCATTTAAGGCCCTCGCCAATGGCGAAATGCTGCAGGTCATCGTCTTTGCGCTGATCATCGGTGTCATTCTGGCCAAGCTCGGCGAGCGCGCGGAAACCGTCGCAAATTTTTTCAGCCAGTTCAATGATATCATGATGGAAATGACGATGATGGTCATGAGTCTTGCCCCGATCGGTGTCTTCTGTCTGATCTCCCGCACCTTTGCAACCATCGGATTTTCCGCATTCCTTCCGCTTGCAAAGTACATGATCGCAGTCCTGATCGCACTCGCCGTGCAGTGCTTTGGTGTATATCAGATCCTGCTGAAAATTTTCACCGGCTTAAATCCGCTCAAATTTATCAAAAAGTTCTTCCCGGTTATGGCCTTTGCCTTCTCGACTGCGACATCCAATGCGACGATTCCGCTGTCGATCGATACATTAAATAAGAAGGTCGGTGTTTCCAAGAAAATATCGTCCTTCACGATCCCACTTGGTGCAACCATCAATATGGACGGAACCTCCATCATGCAAGGCGTGGCAGTCGTATTTGCCGCACAGGCATTCAATATTCCACTGACCCTGACCGACTACCTGATCGTCATCGGCACCGCGACTCTCGCCTCTATCGGAACAGCAGGCGTCCCGAGCGTCGGCCTTGTCACCTTGACAATGGTATTCAACTCTGTCGGTCTTCCAGTCGAGGCGATCGGGCTGATCATGGGTATCGACCGTATCCTTGATATGACCAGAACCGCCGTAAACATCACCGGCGATGCCGTCTGCACGACGATCGTCGCACACCAAAACAAGGCGCTTGATAAGGATATCTTTTACCGAGAATCTTAAGTCCAACCCACTGTTTATTGCTTTGCGCATTGGAGCAGGTGACTTGCTTGATTTGGTTAAAAAGCTGCCATCTTATGGGTTTCCCGTAAGATGACAGCTTTTTTGATCTTCTTATATCGTATCACTCTGTATTTCACTTAAGAATGCCGGAGGCTCTATCAGATATTGATTGATGCTCCGCTACTGCACAAGCTTCACCAGAATAATGACCGCACCGAGCACCGTCAGTACGATACCGAGCGCCCGGTTCAGAGTCTTTGCCGATGCCTTGTTTGCGAAGACCGCTGCGACCCGTGCAAAGAACAGGGTGCTGAGCATGCACATCAGAAGGATTTTCACATCCGGCATGCCGCCTAAGTAAAAGTGGCTCGCAGCTCCGGTCAGTGCCGTAAACGTCATGATAAACACACTCGTTCCGACCGCCGTCTTCAGCTCATAACCGAGTACAGAGGTAAGAATGAGCAGCATCATCATGCCGCCGCCTGCCCCGACAAACCCACAGATCAGTCCGATCACGGTTCCGCACAGAATTGACTGGATCACGCGGGTCTTTTTGTCTACTGCCATCATCGTTTCCTTCGTCGTCATGACCGGCTTTACGATAAATTTGATGCCTAGCAGCATCGTCATCACGGTAGAGAAACCACCCATTGCATTTCCGGATACGAAACTGGACAGATAGCTCGCAATAAATGTAAATACAAGTACCGTCCCCATCATGACTAATCCATTACGGATATCCAGATTTTTATGTTTTCCATATTCATACGCAGAGATGGCACTGGCCAGCACATCACTCGCAAGTGCGATGCCGATCGCCTGATATGGCTCCATCCCAAGAAATGTGATCAGCATCGGACTGATCACCGCTGCTGCGCTCATCCCGGCAAAGCCGGTTCCAAGTCCTGCTCCCAGCCCTGCCAGAATGCAAACTATAAATTCCGTTATCATCGTTCCTTCTCCCTTCCCTGTGCAATCCGGATCATATTTTCCCGGATCTGCTCCGATATCTTCCAATACAGTTGCAGCTCTTCCTCCGTGATGCCGCTCATCATCTGCTCACCAAAGACACGCTGTGCCTGCCGTCCCATTGCGATGGCCTCATTGGCCCGCTCTGTCAGAATCAGGCGCTGCAGTCTCCGATCCTGGGCATCCGCCTCCCGCTTCAGGTACCCGCGCCGGACCAGTGTCTCGATCGCCACGGATGCGTTTCCGCTTCGGATGCCACGGATCTCCCACAAATCCTTCGCAGTATTATACTCCGGATTATTTGCCAGAAATAAAATCACATCCAGACAGGTCTGATTCAGCTGATACCTTTTGCAAACCGGCTGGCAGACCGCTTCGTAGGCTTTCATCATTTTGCTACTTAAAGATACAAAATCCAGTGGACGCATAATGCCCCTCCTTTCCTTCCCGCCACTTTGCGGCAGGACTTTGTTTCCACCTGATACTTTTGTATGATATTTTCATACTTTGTTCTTATATATATTTTAACTTTAGATATTCTAATATTGGATTATTTAAATGTCAAGTTTTTATTTACAAAAAAAGGTGAAATCAATGTAAAATCCATCCAAAAACTCACTTCTCACAACTTTCAAACCGTGCTATACTTTTTTCTAAGATGCCAGGGTCAAAAGTCACCAGCAATCCTACAGGAGATAACTATGAAACAAATTGATTTTGAAAATGGAACCATTACCCAAAATATTTTTATGGCAGCGATCCCGATGCTGGTCGCACAGGTGCTGAGCCTGCTTTATAATATCGTGGACCGCATCTACATCGCCCGTATTCCCGGTGTCGGGACAACAGCCCTTGGTGCTGTCGGTCTCTGCTTCCCGGTCATTATGATTATCACCGCCTTCAGCAACCTGTTTGGAAGTGGCGGCGCACCGCTCTTCTCGATCGAACGCGGACGCGGTAACCTTGAAAATGCCGGTCGGATTTTAAATACGTCCTTTTCTATGCTCGCGCTGGCCTCTATTGTCCTGATGCTGGCCGGACTCATCTTTGCCCGTCCGATCCTGACTCTGTTCGGTGCATCCGCAGACGCACTCACCTATGCCTATCCGTACCTGATGATCTATCTGCTTGGCACCTTTCCGTCCATGATTTCCACGGGCATGAATCCGTTCATCAATGCGCAGGGCTACGCCACGACCGGAATGCTCTCTGTAGCGCTCGGCGCCGTCGCCAATCTGATTCTCGACCCGGTCTTTATTTTTGTGATGGGACTTGGCATCCGCGGAGCCGCCATCGCCACAATCCTGTCGCAGTTTCTATCAGCATCCTTCGTGCTCTTTTTTCTGCATTTCCGGGCAGAATTTAAGATCCGGCTGCTGCGTCGTACCGAGCTTGCAGCCTGCATCCGCTACGCCAAAAATATCGTGAGCCTGGGCACCGCCAGCTTCATTATGCAACTGACAAACAGTCTTGTCTCCATCTGTTGTAACAATGTGCTCACCGACACCGGCGGAGACCTGTACGTATCTGTCATGACAATTATTTCCAGTGTCCGCCAGATGGTCGACACTCCGATTTTTGCCATCACAGAAGGCTCTTCCCCGATCATCAGCTACAACTACGGTGCCCGTCGTCCGGACCGCGTGCGAAAGGCCGGCATCACCATGGGAATTCTGGCACTCGCCTACACTGCCATCATGTGGTGCGTTATTTCTTTATTCCCGCTTCCGCTGATCAGCATCTTTAGCTCAGATGCCTCCCTGACCGCCGACGCGATCCCGGCTCTGAAGCTCTATTTTGCAGCCTTCATTTTCCAGGCGCTACAGTACATCGGACAGACCTTCTTTAAATCCTTAAATAAAAAGAAGCAGGCGATTTTCTTCTCCCTGCTTCGTAAGGTCATCATTGTCGTACCGCTGACCTATCTCTTCCCATATGCCTTCGGTATGGGTGCAAACGGCGTATTCATGGCAGAACCCGTTTCCAATGTCATCGGAGGAACCCTGTGTTTTGTTATCATGCTGCTCACAATACTGCCGGAGCTCAAACAGATGGAGCGGTGATTACCGCTCCTCCATCTCCACCCGCTCAAACCGGTACTTCTGCCGAACCTCCGGGTATTTTTCATGCTCTACCTCACTCATGAACATCTCATACGGCCGCGCACAGGTCTTAAACGGCGCATACAGCGCCTGATAAATGACAAGCTTTTCTTCGGATTCCGTATGAGTTGCAAATGCAATGACCCGGTACAGATACTCGGATGTCTCCTCCGACACCCACTCCCGCTTAAAATGCCGCACGACATCCCCGACGCGGATATCATGTGTCATTTTTCCACCAGACACCGTCGAATCCGCTTCGTTATCCACTTCCATATTCTTTTTTCCACTGACTTTTCCTTCTGCACCGGACTTCTCCAACTCCTCATCCTCCAGTACAACATACTCCGTTTTATCCAGTGATACCGGTATCCCGGAGCGTCCCGCAATATGCACGCCTCCATACCACATACCGGTCGTGTCAAATATGTCACCGACCTCATATTCCAAAGAGTAGTCGTCGTTTTTCTTTATGATTTTGATTTTCATTCGTACGTCCTCCTCGTTATCTCATAATTCGCATTCCAAATACAAATTTCACCCTTACTGCAGTCTTCTCTTACAGATCAAAGCTTCCTTGATGCAGTATGCCTTGTCCTCTTGCTCCTACGTGAACGCAGATAAGCATTCTCCCGCTTCAAGTGCGCGGAGCACTAAGCGGCGGGTGAGGGGCTGCGAATGTCCGCTTTACTAGTTCTATCATATCATGTCTGTAGTTCCATGCCAACCTACAAAACCCTTCTCGTATCTTACCCATGCATCTATAAAGGTACTCCTTATACCTCCTTTTATACCCACGTTCAAACACCTTGCCGCTTGCACCTGCCTCCGCTTTTCGCTATAATAGTTCCATGTTTTCATCCATCCCATTTTCGATCTCAGAAAGGATATTCATCATGAAAGAAACAGTTTTATATTTTTCTCCGAAAAAAACGCCGCAAACCGCAGTGCTCAAAGGTCTTCTCATCCGTATGGGAATCCGGATCCGGAATATTGCCCCTGAACAGGTACAGGAACAGGTAGGAGCACTTGCAGGAGCTGCCGGATTCGAGAAGTCAGGTACAGCGTCCACTGCAGACCCTGAAGCTCTGGAAAAGCTTCAGGAGGAGATGCTTGTCCTGTGTAATTTTTCAGAGGCACGGCTGGATGCACTCCTGCAGGGCATGCGCCGTTCCGGTATCCGGATCGCCCTGAAAGCCATGCTGACTGAGAGTAATGCCGGCTGGACATTCTTGCAGCTGTATGAGGAGCTGCTAAAAGAGCATGCCATAATGACAAACGCAGCACCGTTTTCTTCTAAAGAGCAATGAAAAAGCTGCTCACCGTCGATAAATCCAATTCAAGAATGCTGAAAAAAGGCTGCTCTACCGGTTTATTCAAACGGATATAGCAGCCTTTCTTTCATCAAAATCCTATTTATTTCACTACGATATTTACAATCTTATTCGGAACATAAATTTCCTTTACAACGTTCTTTCCCTCGGTCAGCGCTGCAATCTTGCTGTCTGCATTTGCAATCGCAAGTGCCTCTTCCTTTGTACAGCCATTCGGGATGACGATCGTGGTCTTGAGCTTACCGTTGATCTGGACGCCGATCTCAATCTTGGACTCGACGGTCTTATTCTCATCGTACTTCGGCCACTCGGACAGAGACAGGAAGCCTTCTCCGCCGATGCTCTCCCACATTTCCTCACAAAGATGCGGAGCGAACGGGCAAAGCAGCTTGATAAAGATCACGAGATCATCACGGCTGATTGTTCCGACTGTATAGATGTCGTTGATCAGAGTCATCAGGCATGCAATCGCGGTATTGAACTTCATCGCCTCAATGTCAGCCGTCACCTTCTTGATCGCCTTGTGGAATTTTACTTCCATATCCGGATCTGCCGAAGCATCTGTCATAATGTCGGTCAGACCTGCCACACGCTCAAGGAAACGCTTGCAGCCCTTTACAGAACTGTCGTTCCACGGAGCTGCTGCGCCGTAATCGCCCATGAACAGCACGTAGGTACGGAGGGTATCTGCACCGTATTCCTTTACAATGTCAAGCGGGTCTACGACATTGCCCTTGGATTTACTCATCTTATCGCCGTCCGCACCGAGGATCATACCCTGCGCAGAACGCTTTGCATATGGCTCCGGTGTATTGACTACGCCGATGTCGTACAGGAAATGATGCCAGAATCTGGAGTAAATCATATGACGGGTCACGTGCTCCATACCACCGTTGTACCAGTCAACCGGCATCCAGTAGTTCAGCTTATCCATCGCTGCCAGCTCATTATCATTATGCGGGTCGATGTAGCGCAGGAAGTACCACGAAGATCCTGCCCACTGCGGCATCGTATCAGTCTCGCGCTTTGCTGCGCCGCCGCACTTCGGACACTTGCAGTTTACGAAGGAATCGATTTTGGCCAGCGGAGACTGTCCATCCTCACCCGGCTGGAAATCTTCCACATCCGGCAGACGAAGCGGAAGTTCCTCAAACGGGACTGCCACATCGCCACAGGTCGGGCAGTGTACAATCGGGATCGGCTCTCCCCAGTATCTCTGACGGTTAAACGCCCAGTCCTTCATCTTATACTGTACGCCTGCCTCGCCGATACCTCGCTTCTCCAGCTCCTCAAGCATGCGCTTGATGGAATCCTTCTTATTCGTATAGCCATTCAGAAACTCGGAGTTGATCATCTCACCGTCGCCGGTGTATGCTTCCTGCTCGATATCACCGCCCTTAATGACCTGAATGATGTCGATGCCGAATTTCTTTGCGAAATCATAGTCTCTCTGGTCATGTGCCGGAACTGCCATGATCGCGCCTGTACCGTAGCCCATCATGACATAGTCTGCAATAAAGATCGGGATCTTCTTGCCATTGACCGGATTGACTGCCGTCAGCCCGTCAATGCAGACACCGGTCTTCTCCTTGACAAGCTGTGTACGCTCAAACTCGGTCTTCTTTGCGCAGACATCGCGGTATGCCTGAATCTCACCAAAGTTCTTAATCTGATCCTTATACTGATCAATCAGCGGATGCTCCGGTGCGATAACCATAAAGGTAACGCCATAAAGGGTATCCGGTCTGGTCGTGTAAATGCGAAGCTGCTCATCCAGTCCGTCTACCTGGAAGTTTACAAATGCACCGGTCGACTTTCCGATCCAGTTGACCTGCTGCTGCTTGATATTTGCCGGATAATCTACAGAATCCAGCCCCTCGAGCAGTTTGTCTGCATACTGTGTAATACGCAGATACCATACATCCTTCGACCGCTGTACGACATCACTGTGGCAGATGTCACATTTTCCGCCCTGGCTGTCCTCGTTGGAAAGGACGACCTTACAGGACGGGCAGTAGTTTACGAGCGTCTTATCCCGGAATACCAGACCCTTCTCAAACATTTTCAGGAAAATCCACTGCGTCCACTTATAAAAGTCCGGATCAGTCGTGTCGATCACGCGACTCCAGTCAAAGGAAAATCCGACGCTCTTTAACTGCTCGGAAAAACGATGGATATTCTTATCCGTGATGATACGCGGATGTGTGGATGTCTTAATCGCATAGTTCTCGGTCGGAAGTCCGAATGCATCAAAGCCGATCGGAAACAGTACATTGTATCCTTCCATACGACGCTTCCGCGCAATGACCTCGATACTGGAATATGCTTTAATATGTCCGACATGCATGCCGGCTCCGCTCGGATACGGGAACTCTACCAGACCGTAAAACTTCGGCTTCTCACTTCCGTCCACTGCCTTAAAGATTTCCTGCTCCGCCCATTTCTTCTGCCATTTGGGCTCAATCTTTTTAAATTCGTGTCTCATATGCTCCTCCATTGCTTCCTATTTATACACAGGATTGCATAAATCAGTACTCATTCTAATCCAATGTACCCTTTTTGTCAATGCTCCCTCGCAGCTTTGACGGCGGATATCCGTACTTCTTTTTAAATGCCTTGCTCAGATGAAATTCATCATAAAATCCGAAGTTTACTGCTGCTTCGTGGAGCTTCGCATCCGGCTGATGTGCCAGAAACTCCCGTACCATTTCCAGCTTCAGATCCATCTGATAGGCAGAGAAGGTCTGGTTACAGGAATCCCGGAACCGGTTGTTCAGTGTGCGGGGGCAAATGTAAAACTCCGCCGCCATCTCCGGTGCTGAAAAAAAAACCTGCGGGTTCGAGTAAATCTTCTGCCGCACCTGCTCCAGCATAGAATTACTCCCCGGCCCGCCTACCATCTCTGCCTGCAGCGAAGAGAGTTCACACAGAATCAGATTAAACAGAAGCGTCAGCCGATCCTCCCGCTGTGCATCACCACCCCAGTAGGCAGAGATCAGTTCATGGAAATACTGGCGGATCTTCGGCTCCTTCCGACAGTGGATAAGCGTGTGACTGCGCAAAAAGCGCGGATCTTCGCTGCCTTCTGCGGCTTCCATTTTATCCATGCATATTTTCTGCGTATTTTCTTTTCCATGTTCCATGCAGCTTTCTTTCCGTTCAGATAATCCCTGCTGTTTATTTCCACATCGCTCCGCTTCTGTAGGCAACACATGGAAATACATATGCCGGTTACCCGGATTGCAGAGCCGCACACCGGTGTGATGTCGTCCGGCACAGAGGATCAGCAGGTCATCCGTCTGCAGTTCATACGGAATCCCCTCCTCGATCACCTCCCAGGTGCCGTCCAGAATGTACAGAAAATCATGCTCGGACATCATGCGGGTAGGGTGCAGCATACCGTTAACTGAGGTGATATAGTTGGCACTGGTGATGGTGCGCGGAGACATTTTTTCGAGAAATAGCATGGTGGAGCTCCTTTCAGGTTATGTAGTGAGGATGTTTTGGACGTTCCGTCCATCCCAAAATGCCAATCCGACTCAAGCCAAATAAATTTGTCCTGAGTTGCCTTAGCATTTTGCTGCTGTCCAAAACTGCTTTTCCATATTTTACATGTTTTCTTCCAGTTTGACAATGGTCTTGGAATGTGTTTTTTGATAAAATACAGACACATGGGTTCAAAATTATCAGAGCTATCGCAGATATGATTTGTGAAAGTATCATAGCTCTGCCGGATAAAAGGAGGAATTATACATGGATAAGCAAAAATTTTCATCCCCGCTCTCTCTTCGCGATGTGCAGATAAAGGATGCATTCTGGAAAAAGGAAATGGAGCTGG
>OLSO01002378.1_pt1 | contig 11636 bp, 6 predicted proteins | sample 1672441 | NCBI WGS metagenome assembly OLSO01 (sample SAMEA3136686, study PRJEB25190) | human gut metagenome | biome: human gut; feature: human-associated habitat; material: faeces | place: Austria | collected 2013 | reverse complement strand
AAAACGTTCAGGACTGGGGTATTTCCAGAAACCGTTACTGGGGAACACCACTGAATATCTGGCAGTGTGAGTGCGGACATATGGAATCCGTAGGAAGCCGCCAGGATCTCTATGAGAAGAGTGGTGACGAGCGTGCGAAGACCATCGAGCTTCACCGTCCATACATTGATGATATCACCATGAAGTGTCCGGACTGCGGCAAGACTATGCACCGTGTACCGGAGGTAATCGACTGCTGGTTTGATTCTGGAGCAATGCCTTTTGCACAGCATCATTATCCATTTGAGAATAAAGACCTGTTCGAGCAGCAGTTCCCGGCAGACTTCATCTCCGAGGCTGTTGACCAGACAAGAGGATGGTTCTACTCCCTTCTTGCTGAGTCCACACTGCTTTTCAACAAGGCTCCGTATAAGAATGTAATCGTTCTGGGACATGTACAGGATGAGAACGGACAGAAGATGAGTAAGTCCAAGGGAAATGCAGTAGATCCGTTTGATGCACTGAACAAATACGGTGCAGATGCGATCCGCTGGTATTTCTACATCAACAGTGCTCCATGGCTTCCGAACCGTTTCCACGGCAAGGCAGTTGTAGAGGGACAGAGAAAGTTCATGAGCACTCTGTGGAACACCTACGCATTCTTCGTACTGTATGCGAACATTGACAATTTTGATGCGACTAAATATACTTTAAATTACGATAAGCTTCCGGTTATGGATAAATGGCTGCTCAGCAAGCTGAATACCATGGTGAAGACTGTCGATGCGGATCTTGATTCCTACAAGATTCCGGAGGCTGCAAGAGCACTCCAGGAATTTGTTGACGATATGAGTAACTGGTATGTAAGAAGAAGCCGTGAGCGTTTCTGGGCAAAGGGCATGGAGCAGGATAAGATCAATGCTTACATGACACTTTACACAGCACTGGTAACAGTTGCCAAGGCTGCAGCTCCGATGATCCCGTTCATGACTGAGGATATCTACCAGAACCTTGTAAGAAGCATTGATGCAGACGCTCCGGAGAGTATCCATCTCTGCGATTACCCGGAGGTAAACGAAGCATGGATCGACAAGGATCTTGAGGCAAACATGGAAGAGCTTCTTGAGATCGTTGTTCTCGGACGTGCATGCAGAAATACCGCAAACATCAAGAACCGTCAGCCGATCGGAACCATGTATGTAAAGGCTGAGAAAGCTATGGATAAATTCTACACAGATATCATCGCAGATGAGCTTAACGTAAAAGAAGTGAAATTCGCAGATGATGTAGAGTCCTTCATTTCCTACAGCTTCAAGCCGCAGCTTCGTACAGTAGGACCGAAATACGGCAAGCTTCTGAACGGCATCCGTACCGCACTCTCCGAGATCGACGGAACCGCAGCAATGAAAGAGCTGAGAGATAATGGTGTTCTCGTTCTTGACATTGACGGAAACAGAGTCGAGCTTGCAGAGGAAGACTTATTGATCGAAACAGCCCAGAGCGAGGGCTATGTGACAGAGACAGACGGTGAGACATCCGTTGTCCTTGATACAAACCTTACACCTGAACTGATCCAGGAGGGCTTTGTCCGCGAGATCATCAGCAAGGTTCAGACCATGCGTAAAGAGGCTGGTTTCGAAGTCATGGACAAGATCATTGTCTATGCAAAAGATAACGATAAGATCATGGATATCATGAAAGCAAACCAGGATGAGATCAAACGTGAAGTACTGGCAGAAAACATTATTCTGGGAGAAGCAGAGGGTTACACCAAGGAGTGGAACATCAATAAAGAGGCTGTAACACTGGGAGTATCCAAAGTACAGGAGGAAAACTAATGATTGACAAGCAGTTTGAGAAAGAGGAATTCAAAAAAAGTGTAAAAGAAAACGTAAAATTCCTTTATCGAAAAACACTGGAAGAGGCTACACAGGAGCAGATCTTTCAGGCTGTAAGCTACACTGTGAAGGACGTGATCATTGACAACTGGCTCAAGAGCCAGAAGGCGTATGAAAAACAGGACCCGAAGATTGTATATTATATGTCCATGGAGTTCCTTATGGGCCGTGCCCTTGGAAACAACCTGATCAACCTTGGTGCATACGGTGAGGTTAAGGAGGCTCTTGAGGAGCTTGGACTTGACATTAACTGCATCGAAGACCAGGAGCCGGATCCGGCTCTTGGAAACGGTGGACTCGGAAGACTGGCAGCATGCTTCCTGGATTCCCTTGCAACTCTGAACTACTGTGCATACGGATGCGGAATCCGTTACCGTTATGGTATGTTCAAGCAGGAGATCCGTGACGGTTATCAGGTAGAAGCACCGGATAACTGGCTGAAGAACGGCTATCCTTTCGAGCTCCGTCGTCCGGAGTATGCAAAAGAGGTTCATTTCGGCGGATATGTACGTGTTGAGTGGGATCCGGTGAAGAACGAGAATAAATTCATCCATGAAGGATATCAGGCAGTTAAGGCTGTTCCTTACGATATGCCGATCACAGGTTATAACAACGATGTTGTAAACACACTTCGTATCTGGGATGCAGAGCCGATCGTAGACTTCAACCTTGACTCTTTTGACAAGGGTGATTATCACAACGCAGTAGAGCAGGAGAACCTTGCACGTACTATCGTAGAGGTGCTTTATCCGAATGATAACCATATGGCAGGTAAAGAGCTTCGTCTGAAACAGCAGTACTTCTTCGTATCTGCCAGCCTTCAGGCAGCGATTGCCAAATACAAAAAAACACACGATGACATCACAAAGCTTCATGAGAAGGTTGTATTCCAGATGAATGATACTCATCCGACAGTTGCAGTTGCAGAGTTGATGCGTATTCTTATCGATGAGGAAGGTCTTGGCTGGGATCAGGCATGGGATATCACAACAAAATGCTGTGCTTACACCAACCACACCATCATGTCCGAGGCACTTGAGAAATGGCCGATCGAGCTGTTCTCCAGACTGCTTCCGCGTGTATATCAGATCATCGAGGAGATCAACCGTCGTTTCATTCTTGAGATCCAGCAGAAATATCCTGGAAACTTCGAGAAGATCAAGAAGATGGCGATCATCTATGACGGACAGGTTAAGATGGCTCACCTTGCGATCGTTGCAGGCTACTCTGTAAACGGTGTTGCACGCCTTCATACCGAGATCCTCAAGAATCAGGAGCTGAAGGATTTCTATGAGATGATGCCTGAGAAGTTCAACAACAAAACAAACGGTATCACACAGAGACGTTTCCTTGCTCATGGAAACCCGCTTCTGGCTGACTGGGTAACAGACAAGATCGGACCGGACTGGATCACAGATCTTTCCCAGCTTTCCAAGCTTAAGGTTTACGCAGACGATGAGAAGGCTCTTCAGGAGTTCATGACCATCAAGTTCAAGAACAAAGAGCGTCTTGCAAAATATATCCTGGAGCACAATGGTGTTGAGGTTGACCCGCACTCTATCTTCGATATCCAGGTTAAGAGACTTCATGAGTACAAACGTCAGCTTCTTAACATCCTGCATGTGATCTATCTGTACAACCAGATCAAGGCACATCCGGAGATGGATTTCTATCCAAGAACATTTATCTTTGGTGCAAAAGCTTCCGCAGCTTACGCACGTGCAAAGAAGATCATCAAGCTGATTAACTGTGTGGCAGATGTTGTAAACAATGATGCTTCCATCAACGGCAAGCTGAAGGTTGTATTCATCGAGAACTACCGTGTATCCAACGCTGAGATCATTTTTGCGGCAGCAGATGTTTCCGAGCAGATCTCCACAGCAAGTAAAGAGGCTTCCGGTACAGGTAACATGAAATTCATGCTGAACGGTGCTCCGACACTTGGAACCATGGATGGTGCTAACGTTGAGATCGTACAGGAGGTTGGCGAGGAGAATGCATTTATCTTCGGTATGAGTTCCGACCAGATCATCAACTATGAGAACAACGGCGGTTACGATCCGGACTTCATCTACAACACAGATCCGGAGATCCGTCAGGTACTGATGCAGCTGATCAACGGAACCTTCTCCAGCGATACAGAGATGTTCCGTGACATCTACAATTCACTTCTCGACAAACGCAACATGCCGAGACCTGACCAGTACTTCATTCTTGGCGACTTCCGTTCCTATGCAGAGGCACAGAAGCGTGTTGAGGAAGCATACAAAGATGAGAAACGCTGGGCTAAGATGGCACTTCTCAATACAGCATGCAGCGGTAAGTTCACATCCGACAGAACTATCCAGGAGTATGTAGATGATATCTGGCATCTGGATAAGGTTGTTGTGAAAGAGAACTAAGATATAGAAAGTAATCTGCAAAGTATTACCATAAAATAAATTTCCACACAAAAACAGGGCTCGTCGGAAGTGGCGACGGCCCTGTTTTTTGTGTGAAAATTATGCCGGATTGATGACGATCCGGTTCCGCCTGGCCAGTGCAATGGCGATATGGCAGCCTTCCGCGATGGCGCAGGCTTTATCGGCAAAGCTGATGATCCAGGCTTCCCTGTTGCGTGGAAGAGGTCCCAGAGGGAACATATGTGAGAGTATCGCATCCAGCTCTCTGTCTGTGACATCAAAGTGTGCGGCACTGTTGTCTGCGGCAGCCTTCGGGTGATAAAACGCCTGATGCTCACCGGTCGGTGTCTTCGCCCTGAAGTCATAGGGACAGAAATCGTGGAGAAGTCCTGCCCTTGCGGCGGCTTTCTCGTCACATCCCAGCTTCCTGGCAATGAACCAGGAGAGGTAAGAAACATTGATACTGTGCATGAGCCGTGTGGTCCACTGGTGGTGGGTGTACAGGCTCAGCTTCAGGAACTCTCTGTTACAGAGGATGTTCTTCACAAGCGCATGATATTCCTGTGAGACCTCATCCGACACCGTGATATCCATCGGCAATCACCTTCTTTCTTTTGTTTATAATTTCATTATGACGATTATGGAGAAAAATGCAATATGGTTTATAGTTTTTTTAGAAATTAGCTTGGACAAATTTATTTGGGATGGGAAATGTCAGCGCGCAGAAGTAAGGAGAATGTTTTTTGGGGGTCTGTTCTTTGGGAAATTATGGTATAGTAAAGTGAAAACGCTATAACGGTTTTATGGACAGCTATAAGATAGGCTGAAAATAGCTGATTTAGATGGTTAACATAATAAAAAGAAGAGGAGCGTAATATATATGAAACCAGAAAAACTGATCGAAGTACTTTCCGTTGCAGAGCGGTTAAAGGATGCAGTGCGTCATAGTTATACTTCCGGTGGCAGGCGGGAGAGCGTTGCAGAGCATTCCTGGAGGATCACGTTGATGGCATATTTTGTCAGTGATGAGTTTCCTGAGGCAGATCTTCTGAAAATTATGAAAATGTGCCTCATCCATGATCTGGGAGAAGCTTTTACCGGTGATATCCCGGCCTTTGAAAAAACGGATAAGGATTCGAAGAAAGAAGCCGATGTGCTGGGAGAATGGGTGAAGACTCTGCCGGAGCCCTTTGATAAAGAAATGGCTGGGCTTTATCAGGAAATGGAAGAGCAGCAGACTCTGGAGGCCAGGATCTATAAAGCTCTGGACAAGCTGGAAACCCTGATCCAGCACAATGAATCTGATATTAAAACCTGGATTCCGCTGGAATATGATCTGCAGATGACCTACGGAAATGAGCAGGTGAAATTCTCAGAATATCTGACGGAGCTTCGCGCAAAGGTTCGGGAAGATAGTGTACAGAAAATTCAGAAAAAAGGTTGTTGAATATGAATAACTCTTGTATACTAATATGTATGGAATAAGTCCAAAATGCTTATAAAAGGGGGAAAAGTAATGAAAAAAGCAGTAAAGAGATTATTGGTGTTATTTCTGGCACTTACATTTATCGTGACAGATCTTGCAGTAGCACCGGTCACAGCGCAGGCGGCGGGTACACTCAAATTTCATAAGTCGATCGCTCTTATGAAGGGTGAGGAAACCGGATATGTAATCATAAACTCTGTCAGATCTGACAAAGTTCTGGGGCTGAAATCCAGTAATACCAGTGTGGTATCAGTAAAAAAAATGCCGTTTCTGGATGATTATACCCTTACGCTGAAGGCAAAAAAAACAGGAACTTCTATCATATCCTTCAAAGTAAAAAGAAAGAATGGAAAAACATATTCTTTCAAATCTAAAGTTACGGTACATAATTATTCAAATCCGTTAAATGTGTGCAAATTCGGAAGAAAAGATTACAAAAAATCCTTTGATAAAAAGACCATGGTTCCGGTTGCGAAAGGTTATTCCAGAAAGGCAAAAGTATGTATCACTGCAAAGAAGGGCTACAAGATAGTTGCAATCTATTACAGTGAACACGGAACCGGAAGACAGAGAAAGATCAAAAATGGAAGCACAGTCACTTTGGATGGAGAACATTATCTGCAGATATTGTATAAGAATACCAGCAAAAATTATGTATCATCGGTATATCTGGATGGATATTGGATGTAGTATGTAGAGATGACGAAAAAAAAGGAACCGGGAGACCGGTTCCTTTTTTGGTGATTTCAGAACATCTCTGAGTGCTGGTATTTCAAGGCTTTTTGGAATGTTTTTATTTGCTTTATATTAGCACACTGGGTGATTTTTTAGGAGTATATTTTTTTAAACCAGTAGAAGGAAGAATATGATAGCCAGTGCTTCAGTGAATATAGTATAATTATGGCAGAAAAAACGAAAATGGGAGAATCATATGAAGAAAAAGAGGATTGCAATGCTTTTGGTCGCAACACTTACGTTTTCACAGAGTATGGGCGCGGTCATACCGGTAGCAGCTGAGGAACTGACAGCAGATACCGGACAGGAAACTGCAGAGACAGAAGAATCAGAAGAAATAGTTCAGGAGAACGATGCCTCGGAAACAACAGGGGAAGCAGCTTCAGTGCCTGATTTGGAAGACGATGAGGAATTAAGTCTTCAGGATGATGCAGAGAATGCGGAAGAAGAAATTGCAGAAGAAGAAAACACATCAGAAACTACGGAGCTATTCGGGGATAACACCGAAAATCAGGAGGCCTTCAGTGACGGTTCAGAAGCTGGAGAGTCTGCTGAAGCAAATGAACAATATCAGCTTAATCTGATATTTGAAGGTGCCAGTGGAAGTCAGGATTTACTGCCGAACAGCCATGTCAGAATTAAATCCCGTCTGGTTGATACAATTGGATGTAGTGATGTTTCTGCATATGAACTGAAAGTTGCTCCGGTAACTGGTGGAAATGGTGTCAAAATGGCAGACGTATCATTAGACGGCCAGGATATTGTGCTGGATGTTTACAATAAAACCGGAGACGCCAGAATTTCCGCAACGGCATCCATAAATGGAACTGAAGTGGCAAAAAGGGAATTTTGGGTTAACATCAGTGAGTATGTGATCCTGCCGGAAAAAATCACAGATACAAGTGGTAATGAAATCAACCTTGAAGTAGGTCAGCAGCTGGATATAGCAAAAGACATGAAACCACAGCTTGTCCGTTACAAAGATGGAAAAGGAGACCCAATTCCGTTAACAGGGGACAATTACAAGATCGTCATGTCACAGACAGGTCCTGGAGGTGAAGAATTTCGTGATTATGATGCAGATGGCCTGAAATGGATAGAGGTTCCGGGACAGGATCTTCCAATCCTGGAGAGAACAACAGAGAATTCTACATGGTTTGCACTTTTAGCTATGGAGAGATCAGAAAATGGAGACTGGCATTATATTACCCGACATCATTATGAACTTACTTCTTTGATCAGCAACGATTATGACAATGGTCATAATGATGACAGCGAAGAGAAAAGCTCCTACAGACTGATATATGATTATCAGGATACAACAGGAGACGGAGCCATGCTGCCGAACAGTCAGATGACAGCTACCACTTATCTGGAGGACAAAACAAAGGATTATCAGAGAGTAGATGATTATAAACTGGAAATCCTGGAACAGTCAAAGCTGGCAGATATTTCAGTTTCTGCAGATGGAAAAAAACTTGTTATTAAATCTGGCAATAAAACCGGTCAGGGCTGCTGTTACATATCTGTACAGATACCGGATGGAAAAGGCGGATACAGAGAAGCCTTCAGAAAAGATATGTGGTTCAGCGTCAGTGAGTATGTGATCCTGCCGGAAAAAATCACAGATGCAAATGGAAATGTAATTATTCCTAAAGTAGGCCAGCAGGTAGACATTGTAAATAACATGAAGCCGCAGCTTGTCCGTTACAAAGATGGAAAAGGAGATCCGATTCCGGTAACAGGAGATAATTATAAAATCGTAATATCTTCATGGACAGATGAAAGTACAGGCACAGTGTACCATGATTATGATACAGACGGCTGGAAATGGATCGATGTTCCAGGGCAGGAGCTCCCAATCCTTGAGAGAACATCAGGATATGGTACATATTTTGGGCTTACTGCAATGGAAAAAAGTGTAGATGGAAACTGGTACCAGATTGCAAGACGGATGTATGAGCTGGATACTTTGCCCGGTTATAATGGCGACGACAGTGGAAACTTCGGTGACAATGGTCATAACGATGACAGCGAAGAGAAAAGCTCCTACAGACTGATATATGATTATCAGGATACAACAGGAGACGGAGCCATGCTGCCGAACAGTCAGATGACAGCTACCACTTATCTGGAGGACAAAACAAAGGATTATCAGAGAGTAGATGATTATAAACTGGAAATCCTGGAACAGTCAAAGCTGGCAGATATTTCAGTTTCTGCAGATGGAAAAAAACTTGTTATTAAATCTGGCAATAAAACCGGTCAGGGCTGCTGTTACATATCTGTACAGATACCGGATGGAAAAGGCGGATACAGAGAAGCCTTCAGAAAAGATATGTGGTTCAGCGTCAGTGAGTATGTGATCCTGCCGGAAAAAATCACAGATGCAAATGGAAATGTAATTATTCCTAAAGTAGGCCAGCAGGTAGACATTGTAAATAACATGAAGCCGCAGCTTGTCCGTTACAAAGATGGAAAAGGAGATCCGATTCCGGTAACAGGAGATAATTATAAAATCGTAATATCTTCATGGACAGATGAAAGTACAGGCACAGTGTACCATGATTATGATACAGACGGCTGGAAATGGATCGATGTTCCAGGGCAGGAGCTCCCAATCCTTGAGAGAACATCAGGATATGGTACATATTTTGGGCTTACTGCAATGGAAAAAAGTGTAGATGGAAACTGGTACCAGATTGCAAGACGGATGTATGAGCTGGATACTTTGCCCGGTTATAATGGCGATGACAGTGGAAACTTCGGTGACAGTGGTCATGACAGTGATGATAGTGAGGAAAAAAGCTTTTATAATCTGACATACGATTTGGAAGGCACAGCAGGAAATGAAGCCATGCTGCCGAACAATGAAACGACCATTGTGACAGACATACTGGATAAAACCAGTGGCCAGCATCCGGTAAAAGATTATAAGCTGGAAATCATAGAACAGTCAAAACTGGCAGAAGCTACAGTTTCTCCGGATGGAAAGAAGCTTATAATTAAATCCAACGATAAAACCGGTGTTGGCTGCTGTTATGTAGCAGTAAAACTTCTGGATAAAACCGGTGAATATAAAGAAGCCTTCAGAAAAGATATATGGTTTGAAGTCAGCGAATTTATGCTGTTACCGGAGAATCTGACAGATAAGAATGGAAAGCTGCTTAATCCGGCTGTTGGAGAATCCATTAATCTCGCCAATTTAAAAGTAAAACTGGTTCAGTATATAAACGGAAAAGGTGATCCCGTTGAGATTACAGGAAATGATATAAAAATCGTAGTGATGAGCTGGAAGGATACAGAATCCGGTAAACTGCAATATGATTACGATGATGAAGCATGGAATATGCAGAAAGTTTCCGGCCAGGAGCTTCCGATCATGACGAGAAAGTCCGATGATAATACAAGGCTTGCACTGTCTGCCATGCGAAAAAACAAAAACGGGGAGTGGGAGCGGCTTGTAAGAAAACATTTTGAGATTGGAGAAAACAGTTCAAAACACAGTCACAGCTGGAAAGCAGTAAAAACTGTTCAGGCAACCTGTACGTCAAAAGGAAGCAGAACCGATAAATGTACTTCCTGTGATGGTGTAAGAACCGTAACACTTCCGGCAAAACATACCGCTGTAAAAGATGCAGCAGTTGCAGCGACAGTATTTAAAGCAGGAAAGAAGGAAGGAAGTCATTGTAAAGTATGTGGCAAAGTGCTCAGAAAACAAATTACAGTTGCCAAACTGAAACCGACGATTTCCCTGACTACATCTTCCCTGAAAATGAAAGCAGGTCAGTCTACCACTGCATTTAAAGCAGCTGGACTGGCGAAAGGTGATTATGTTACAAAGGTGACATCCGGAAATACAGGAATCGTAAAAGTATCTTCTGTGACAAAGAAGGGAATTTTCAGACTGACAGCAGGTAAAAAGGCAGGAAGTACTACAGTTAAGGTTATTCTTGCAAGCAAAAAGTCAGCATCTTTTAAAGTTACCGTACAGAGAGGAGTAGTAAAAACTTCGAAAATTACTGTAAGCACTAAATCTGTGACACTCAAAAAAGGAACTACTTACCGTAAACTGGCATCTTCAGTTAAAGTCACTCCTGTAACCAGCCAGGAAAAAGTTACATACACATCATCCAACAAAAAAATCGTGACAGTAACATCCGGTGGTGTGATCAAAGGTCTGAAAAAAGGAACCGCAACGATCACAATCCGAAGCGGCTCAAAGAGGACAACCTGTAAAGTTACAGTTAAATAAAAATTGTACGAAAAAGGGGGAATCACGGAAGTGATTCCCCCTTAAAAAATCCTTATTTTATGCGGATTTCTTATTTACCGAAGTATCTTTTAAGCAGACCTGCGAATGCTTTTCCGTGTCTTGCTTCGTCCTTAGCCATCTCATGTACTGTGTCATGGATTGCGTCAAGGTCAGCTGCTTTCGCACGTTTTGCAAGGTCGAATTTACCTGCTGTAGCGCCGTTTTCAGCCTCTACACGCATCTGAAGGTTCTTCTCTGTGCTGTCTGTTACAACCTCACCAAGGAGCTCTGCGAATTTAGCTGCATGCTCTGCTTCCTCGTAAGCTGCTTTCTCATAGTACATACCAACTTCCGGATATCCTTCTCTGTGAGCAACTCTAGCCATTGCAAGATACATACCAACCTCAGAGCACTCGCCCTCGAAGTTCGCTCTCAGGTCTGCAAGGATGTCCTCGCTAACGCCTTTAGCTACACCTACAACATGCTCAGCTGCCCATGAGAGCTCGCCTTCCTGTTTCTGGAATTTAGAAGCTGGTGCTTTACATACTGGACAGGCTTCCGGTGCCTGCTCGCCTTCATAAACATATCCACATACTGTACATACCCATTTAGCCATAGTAATGATCTCCTTTTCTTTTTTGAAATATATTGTTTGTTTTTGTTTCTTCTAAATTAATAATAGTAATTATTACTATTTTATGATACCATGTGATCTTTGTTTTGTCAAGCTTGTTTTTCTTCTTTTTTCAGGCATTCCTTGCAGATTCCATAGAAGCTTGCATCTACGTCAAAGACTTTTCCGTGGATAAATTCTGCAGCTGCCTGTTCAAGAATTCCGTTAAGGCTGTCTGACTGCATATCGATCACCCGGTTGCATCTGG
>OLSO01002376.1_pt1 | contig 11641 bp, 11 predicted proteins | sample 1672441 | NCBI WGS metagenome assembly OLSO01 (sample SAMEA3136686, study PRJEB25190) | human gut metagenome | biome: human gut; feature: human-associated habitat; material: faeces | place: Austria | collected 2013 | reverse complement strand
CCTCTGCCTGATCCATTGCTGTAAAGCGGTGTACCTCCGGCTTCTGGTACTTCAGCACCATCGTCTGCAGCATCCGGATCTCCTCCGACATATGCTTCTGCTCCTCCGGCGCCGCCTGCACACTGCGCAACTCCTGCAGGCGCTCCTGCAGCTTGCCCAGATATGGTGCATAATCCATATGCTCCATCGCCTTCAGATAGTCCGCCCGGATAAATCGGGTCTCTTCTTTTTGATATGTCTCAAATAAAAGCGGCAGCATATCCTCCGATTCCATTTTTCCAAGTAAAATCGCTGCATTTTTCCGCACCTTCGGATCCTCATGCACCAGCAGAGAACCCAGCACGGAAAAATCTCCGCCGAGCAGATAGGCAAATGCCCGGATCTCTTTTTCATCCTTGAGTGCATTGCGCAGCGCGATCAAATTTGCCCGGACATCGACTCCATTGCAGATTGCTTCATAATATTCTCTGATCATTTTCCCTTTGCCTCTTTGCATTCTTCTATGTAGTTCATTACATCATCACGAAACTCTTCCCATTTGTCCTCATGCTCTACATAGTACAACGGGCATTCGTTTCCAGTTGCATCATAATGCCGGATGATATGCTCCCGGTCCAGATCATACTCACAGACCAGCCATGCGGTGAGATGTACAAGCGAAGTGTAAGTCGCCTCAGTAAAACGACCGCTGTCATCAAGATGACAGTTTTCAATCGAAATTGACAAGTGATTCATAGAATTGGACGCGTATGCGATCTCTCCCGGCGGTACACACTCGATAATCTCTCCTTCCAGACCAACGACAAAGTTTGCGCTCATAGATACATCCTGCAAATCCTTCAGACTCTCGAAATAGTCATGATTCTGCTGTGCCGTCGTCTTTGGATTGCCAAGGTAATGCACAACTACATATTCGATCGCATCGGTTTTGGTCCCTGGTCTGGACCAGTCATTGATCGTGAGAAGCTGCTCATCGATATCCGGATACGGTACCGGATTTATATGCTCTGTCTCCGTTTCGGGCGCCTCCGTCTCAATCGGAATCGAGGAGCTCTCCTTCAGCAGTGCATCTACGTCTATATCATCTTTTGGAAGCTGTGACAGCAGCAGATAAACCGCCAATGCCGTCAGAAGCAGGGCAATCACCCATACCAGCGCTCTGCGAACACAGCGCCTGCTTCCTTTTTCGGTATGTCTCTGTCTTTTCTTCATAAATCTGTATGATGTTCCTTTCCTGAATTTCCAACGTCATATCTGCAAAAACAGACATCGCTAGTAGTATACAACAGGAGCCGAAAAAAGAACAGCTTTTCTTGTCGGAAAAGCTGCCCTCTTTTTCCCATTTTCTATTTACTGCTCGACGCTGTAATTCGGAGCTTCCTTCGTGATGTGGATGTCATGCGGATGTGACTCCTTCAGGGATGCTGCGGAAATCTTGACAAATCTGCCATTTTCCTTCAGAGCCTCGATCGTCGACGTGCCGCAGTAGCCCATACCGGACTTCAAACCACCGATCAGCTGGAACACCGTATCCTCGACGCTTCCCTTGTATGCCACACGGCCCTCTACGCCTTCCGGAACGAGCTTCTTCGCATTTGACTGGAAGTAACGATCCTTGCTTCCGTTTTCCATTGCGGCGATGGAACCCATACCACGGTATACCTTGTACTTTCTTCCCTGGTACAGCTCGAATGTTCCCGGGCTCTCATCGCATCCTGCAAACATGCTGCCCATCATGCAGACATTTGCACCGGCTGCGATCGCCTTCGTCATATCTCCAGAATACTTGATACCGCCATCTGCAATGATCGGAATGCCATACTCCTTCGCTACCTTGTAGCAATCCATAACTGCTGTAATCTGCGGAACACCGATACCGGCTACGACACGGGTCGTACAGATTGATCCCGGTCCGATTCCGACCTTAACTGCATCTGCGCCTGCCTCAATCAGCGCGCGGGCAGCCTCACCGGTCGCTACATTTCCTGCGATGACCTGAAGCTCCGGATAATGCTCCTTGATCGTGCGGACACAATGCAATACATTTGCGGAATGTCCATGTGCGCTGTCCAGTACAACAACGTCTACCTGTGCCTCTACCAGTGCAGCGGTACGCTCCAGCACATTAGCCGTGATACCGATCGCTGCGCCGCAGAGCAGACGTCCCTTTGCATCCTTTGCAGAATTCGGGTACTTGATCTGCTTTTCGATATCTTTAATTGTAATAAGACCTTTCAGATTGAAATTGTCATCTACGATCGGGAGCTTCTCTTTTCTCGCCTTGGCAAGAATTTTCTTTGCCTCCTCAATCGTTGTGCCGACCTTTGCTGTGATCAGTCCCTCTGAGGTCATCGACTCACGGATCGGCTTGGAGAAATCCTCCTCAAACAGCAGATCTCTGTTTGTGATAATACCAACCAGCTTGCCGTTCTCTGTGATCGGAACGCCGGAGATCCGGAACTTCGCCATCAGATTGTTCGCATCTTCCAGTGTGTGGTCCGGAGAAAGATAGAACGGATCCGTAATAACACCGTTCTCTGAACGCTTTACTTTATCAACCTCTTCTGCCTGCTGCTCAATAGACATATTCTTATGAATAATGCCGATACCACCCTGTCTGGCCATCGCAATCGCCATGCGATGCTCTGTGACAGTATCCATGCCGGCACTCATCATAGGAATATTCAGCTGGATCTTTTTCGTCAGGTGTGTGGTCAAATCCACCTGGTTCGGAATCACTTCGGAGTATGACGGCACAAGCAGCACATCATCAAAGGTAATTCCCTCACCTATAATCTGTCCCATGTCAATTTCCTCTCTTTCTGATTGGCTCTTCTGTAACTATGTGGCTTTGACTAGAGAGTTTAACAAATTCCTTCTGTAATGTCAACCGGAATTTTCCGCAAAGATTTTCTGCAAAGCAGGCATTCACAATCCGATTTTGCTGCCCGCTCATCCCTGAAATTTGCTCAGCTTTTTCAAAAGCCGGATCAGCTCCCGGCTGTCCTCCTCGCCGAGGTATTCATGGAGACGCCCATACCAGGCCAGCACCCTCTGATTCATACTGACGGCACGCTCACGCCCAAGCTCCGTGATGTGTACAACAACCCTGCGGCTGTCCTCCGTGTCCTCGCTGCGCACGATCAGCTCCTTTTCCTCCAGACGACGCAGGATATCCGCCATCCGTCCGGAACCGACTCCGAGCTGATCCTTCAGTACGCCGGAATAAACGCCGTCGTGCTTGTAAGCCAAATAATGCAGCAATCCTTCCTCTCCGCTCGCACTGGCAGTTACAATCTTCTGTTCCCTGTCTCTGCCAAGGTTTGCCACCGCAGCATACAACTCCTCACTGATCGCATCCGGACCCTTTACCGTCTGCTTTTCTTCTGTTCCCACTTTTCTCTCCCTCTGTGGAATATTTTATATACTCCACATCATTTATCATCCGCGCTCGTTCCACGGAATATACGCGCGCTCTACCATCAGGCTCTTGTATGCCGGACGGATGATCTTATCCATGCTCACAAGCTCCTCCATCCGATGTGCACTCCAGCCGACGATTCGGGCAATCGCAAACAACGGGGTGTACAGCTCTACCGGTATCCCAAGCATATCATAAACAAATCCGCTGTAAAAGTCCACATTCGGGCTGACGCCCTTATACATCTTGCGCTGCTTGGCAATGAGCATCGGTGCAATCCGCTCTATCTGCTCATATAAGAGCGAGTCTTCCTCACGCTTTTTCTGTACTGCCAGCTGCTTCACGAAAGACTTCAGCACGCGCTCACGCGGATCCGAGACAGAATAGACTGCATGCCCCATTCCATAGATCAGTCCCTTATGGTCAAAAGTTTCCTTATTCAGAATCTTCGCAAGGTACGCCTCTATCTCCTCATCGTCGTGGTAGTCCCGTATGTGCGCGCGGATGTCATCCATCATCTTCATGACCATAATATTGGCTCCTCCATGCTTCGGTCCCTTTAAGGAGGAAAGTGCCGCTGCGATCGCAGAGTATGTATCCGAACCGGAAGAAGTCACGACACGGGTCGTAAAAGTGGAATTGTTTCCGCCGCCATGCTCCATGTGAAGAATCAGCGCTACCTCCAGCACCTTCGCCTCCAGATGATTGAGCTGCATGTCCGGACGGAGCATCCGAAGAAAATTCTCTGCCGTAGAAAGCTGTGGATCCGGCCGATGAATATACATACTCCCGTCCCGCTCATAATGATTGTATGCATGATAGCCATAGACAGCCAGCATCGAGAAAATGCTGATCAGCATGATCGACTGCCGCAGCACATTGTCCAGGTCAAGCACAGTCGCCTTTTTATCATAGGAAGCAAGTGTCAGGACACTCTTTGTCATCGAATTCATAATGTCGGCACTCGGCGCCTTCATGATGACATCACGTGTAAAATTCGTCGGCAGATCCCGGCTCTCTGCAATTACCTGTTTGAATTGCTCCATCTCCGCCCGGTTCGGAAGCTTTCCAAACAAAAGCAGATAAGCCGTCTCCTCAAACCCAAACAGACCATCTCCATCCCCGGCAATAAGATCCCGTACATTGTAGCCACGATACCAGAGCTCTCCGTCACATGGGATCCGCTCCTCCCCGCTTTCCTTAAATGCCACTACACTTGAAATATTCGTCAGTCCGGTCAGTACACCCTTTCCATTCAGGTCACGCAGTCCGCGCTTCACACCATATTTCAGATACAGCTCCTTGTCGATCTGATCGGCCTGTGCACAGACTGCTGCCTGCGCCTCCATGTAGTCATTCATATTCGTATACTTCATATAGATAAAGCCCTCCTTTCGCTGCCACAAAGCCCCGCCTTCGCAGGCTCCCCGATAAGTATCAAATACAACCTCCGTTGTTTTATCTCGCAGTGCGAGTTTTTAGTATTTTAGCACAGATTCGGAAGCATTGTCAACTCATCTGTTATTTTTCCTTATAATACAGCATGCAGTGGCAATATCCTTCAAATTCCGGATCTGCGATCTGCTCCCGGAACTCTTTACACATACATTTGGTATCTTCTGTCATCTCCCGGCGGCATGGGCAGTATCCGCCGCGTGCCTTCAACCCCTCTTTTACCATGTCTGCAATTTCTTTATTTTCGTTTAAGCGTATTTTCATAAATTAAATCCTTTCGTTTTTCTCCGATCATTGTTTATAATCCGGCAGTCACAAGACAGCTGTTATTATAAGGAAAGGCGCCGCTCTATCATCCCCAGATGACTGCGCGGCGCCCTGCTCTTCCATTACTTCCTGTAAATTACGAAATGAAACAAGCCTTTAACCAAGTAATGCTTCCTCCAGCTGCTGTCTCGACTGGTAGCCGACAGCCGTCTTTGCGACCTCGCCATTTTTCACGAGTACAAGCATCGGGATTGCCGTCACCCCGAATCGATCTGCCAGCTCCGGCTCCTCATCGACATTCACTTTTCCTACCAGTACTTCCGGATGTGCCTCGCTAAGCTCCTCCACGACCGGAGCGAGCATCTTACAAGGACCACACCAGCTGGCCCACAGATCCAGAATGACCGGTTTGTCTGCTTTCAGCACCTTTTCTTCAAAATTATCTCGATTAATTATGGTAACTGCCATATTGATCCCTCCTTCTATTGTCAAGCGGATATTCGCAAGCCATCTCTGCAGCTTTGCTGCTGGGCCTAACTTCGCTACTTGCTTGATTCGAGTCAATTCCATTGTAGCTTTTTTTACGGACTTGTCAACGGGGATAGCCTGCCCGTCAGAAACTTTTATGCGCTTGTTTTTACGGGTTTACTTTTTCACAGAAATGTATTAGAATTTATAGCGATCATATTTTAAAATAAAGGAGATATGGACATGAACATTTCACCATTACAGAAAGCAAGATATGAGTACGCTCCGAAGCTTCCGGGCATGCTCAGACATGGCATTGCAGACATCTGTGTAAAGGAAGGCGAGGCTACTCAGAGCGTTGCTGACCAGGATAAGATTAAAGCACTTTTCCCGAATACTTACGGAAAAAATGAGATCACCTTCCAGAAGGGCCAGAATACCTCTGTTGCCAAGAAGCAGGTTGTAGGTGTAATCCTTTCCGGCGGACAGGCACCGGGCGGACACAATGTTGTATGCGGACTGTATGACGCATTAAAGGCTACCAACTCTGAGAACGTCCTTTACGGATTCAAGGGCGGCCCGAGCGGACTGATCGAGGACAAATACCTGATCTTCGACGACGAATACATCAATGAGTTCCGCAACACCGGCGGCTTCGACATCATCGGTTCCGGCAGAACAAAGCTCGAGACCGAGGAGCAGTTCGAGGTAGCAGCTGAAGTTTGCAAGAAGCACGGCATCACTGCAATTGTTATCATTGGTGGTGACGATTCCAATACGAATGCTGCAGTTCTTGCTGAGTACTTCGCAGCACACAACACCGGCGTACAGGTTATCGGATGCCCGAAGACCATCGACGGCGACCTGAAGAACGACGATATTGAGTGCTCCTTCGGTTTCGATACCGCTACCAAGACCTACAGTGAGCTGATCGGAAACATCGAGAGAGACTGCAATTCCGCAAAGAAATACTGGCACTTCATCAAGGTAATGGGACGTTCCGCTTCCCACGTTGCTCTGGAATGTGCACTGAAGACTCAGCCGAACATCTGCCTCATCTCTGAGGAGGTTGCCGAGAAGAAGATGTCCCTTTCCCAGATCGCTGACTATATCGCTGATTCCGTAGCGACCAGAGCAGCAAACGGCATGAACTTCGGTGTTGCTATCATCCCGGAGGGTGTCGTAGAGTTCGTTCCGGAGTTCTCCGTACTGATCCAGGAGATCAACGAGCTTCTCGCAGGCAGCAAGGCAGATGAATTCAATGCTCTTCCGACCTGGGCTGACAAGTATGCATTCATCGAAAAAGGCCTGACCAAGGAGTCCATGGCTGTATTCGCAATCCTTCCGCAGGCTATCCAGCAGCAGCTCTTCCTCGAGAGAGACCCGCACGGCAACGTACAGGTATCCCTGATCGAGTCTGAAAAGCTGTTCTCCGCACTTGTAAAGGACAAGCTGGAGGCAAGAAGAGCAGCTGGTACATACAACGGCAAATTCAATGCGCTTCATCATTTCCTTGGATACGAGGGAAGATGCGCATTCCCGTCAAACTTCGACGCTGACTACTGCTATTCCTTAGGCTACAACGCATTCATGCTGATCCAGTATGGCTACACCGGATATCTTTCCAAGGTTTCCAACCTCTCTGCTCCGGCAAATGAGTGGGTAGCCGGCGGTATGCCGATCACAAAGATGATGAACATGGAGAGACGTCACGGTGAGGACAAGCCGGTTATCAAGAAGGCACTTGTTGAACTGGATGGCGCTCCGTTCAAATTCTTCGAGTCTCATCGCGAAGAGTGGGCAAAGGATACCTGCTTCGTATATCCTGGTGCTATTCAGTACTACGGACCGACCGAGGTTTGCGATATCACCACAATCACTCTTGCTCTTGAGCAGCAGAAATAATTGTAAAGTGACGAATGCTTAATCCGCGTTCAAAAAAAGGCTCCGGGATATCTTCCGGGGCCTTTTAATGATTCATTCATTCGCTTCTTTCCTGTACACCATGCATACTCCGGATATAAAATGCCATCTGATAGGGCAGTCTCTCCTCCGGCGTTTTCAATTCATTCCCCAGCACCTTGCGTATATTGCCAAGCCGGTATAACACGGTATTGCGGTGTGTGTACAGCTCCTCCGCCACTGCCTGGATACTCCCGTTATGCTTCAGATAAGACTGAAGTGTTTCCACATAACCGGCATTGTATTTGCGATCGTATTCTTCCAGCGCGGCCAGACATTCCGTTTCGATCTCCTGCAGTACACCGGTGTCTTCTACCATATACAGCAGCCGGTACAATCCACAGTTATCAAATTTTACCACCTGCCTTTTCTGCGTCATCGCCATCTGCACCGCTGCCTTCGCCCGCCGATAGCTGACTGAAAGCCGTGAAATATCCATGCATTTACTTCCGATCCCCACACGCAGCTTCCGCTCCGGCATACGCTTTTCCCCTCTCTTTATCGCCCCTTCAATCAGCTGATACAGAGCCTCTTCCGGAACCGCATTGGCGACAAGCACAAAATCAGAATTGTAATAAAAGAAGCTGGCATTGTGCGTAATATCCTCCAGATACACCTGAATGCGGTAAGACAGTTTCCTCCGCTCCACCATATCCATAGCATCCAGTCCCTCACAGGTCAGCAGCAGCACCTGAAAGCTTCCGTCCACATCAAAATATTGCCATAATTCCCTTCTGTACGCTGTCTGATTGTCCGGTGTTTCTATCGCCGCAATCAACGCTGTCGCGATCTGTTCATCCGTATTGTCCTGCACAAAGACACGGATACTGAAATCCTTTATCATGTCGGACAGGCGCACCTCCCACGGCACGGTCAGCAGCGGAAGGTCATTCTCATCACAGTATGCAATCAGCTCTTCCGGAATCTCCCGGATGTACTGCCCCACATTGATAATCAGCCCGGAGGCATGATATCGGTTCAGTTTCCGCGCCAGACGCATCCAGTCTTCCTTTTCCGGGAACCCCAGCCCCGTAGTCACCGCAACCTCCTTCCCCCAAAAGTTCTGTATGATCGTCGTATCCTCCAGAAGATGTACCCAGCTGATGGAATTGGCCCAGCCGTTTTTCCCCGCCAGAAACTTCATCTCATATCGTTTTTCTGATGTCAGCATCATATCTTCGATGGTAAAACTCATATATCTTCCCTTCCTGATTCTCCGCACATGTACCTTCACTATTTTTCACTCTATTATAACATATCTTTGTGCTTATAGCACATATTTTACCCGCGATTTTTAGGTCTACCCAATATAGATTTTCTAAAATTTTGTGCTAATGTATAAGTAGATTAAGAAATATTTAAAGGAGGCGTGATTATGAGATTCGCACTTTATACAAATCCCCTGGATACAGTTCCGGCACCGGAATGGATCAAAACGGAGCGGTATATGTATTGTGACAATTTTATATACGACTATATGAAATCGAAGCGCCTGGATCTTCTTTCATATATCAGACGTCTGCTTCGCAAATGATATACGTTCCCCTTTCGCCAAAAAGGACATCCTCTGCCGGATGTCCTTTTACTTTGCTGCCTTTTTCTCAACGGCCGCGAACGTTTTACCTGACTTTGCCATCGCAGCGATATCTCCGACCCCATTTAAAACCATAGTCGGACGATATGCATACATTTTAAGTGTATCCTTCGTTGAACAGCCGGAAAGAACCAGCACGGTAGACATACCACTCTCCATCCCGGAAATCACATCGGTATCCATTCTGTCTCCCACCATGATTGCCTCTGCCGAGTGACATCCAAGCATGTTTAATCCGGTCCGCATCATCAACGGATTTGGCTTTCCGCAAAAATATGCCTTTGTACCGGTAGCCATTTCTATCGGCGCAATCAATGCCCGACAGGCAGGAGCAATTCCATTCTCAATCGGTCCGGAGACATCTGAATTCGCGCCGATCAGCTTAGCTCCTTTTAAAACCAGATTTGTTGCCTGCGTCAGTGTATCCAGTGAATAGGAACGGCCCTCTCCCACAATGACATAGTCCGGATTTACATCATTCATTGTGATTCCGGCATCATAAAGAGCATTTAACAGACCCGCTTCTCCAATCACAAATGCGGAACAGCCTGCCGCCTGTTCTTTTAAAAATGCAGCCGTTGCTAATGCACTCGTATAAAAGTGTTCTTCCGGAACATCAAGCCCCATCCTGGCCAGCTTCTGGTTCAATTCCCGCGGTGTATAGCCACTATTGTTTGTCAGAAACAGATATTCTTTCTTTTCATCATGTAACCACTGAATAAATTCCGGCACGCCTGGCAGTATCTGATTTCCATGATAAATAACACCGTCCATATCACAGATAAAGCCTTTTTTCTCATTAAAATCAATATTGGATTTTCCTACCTTCATATGTTCTCTGCCTTTCCTGGTTATTTTATTAATCTATTTTCTGCAATCAGTTTAGTATTATATTATCTCTTCGTAAAATCAGATACCTTATGATGTGAAATTAAAGTAAATTTTAAGGGCAGGCAACATTAGAAGCTTAACCAAGGGTAATCGAAATGTGTTTTTAAGAAAGTAAATAAAACAAAACTGCATTTTTATTGAGAAGAATCGCTGTTCAAATTGTCATGCCCTGTATTGCATTTTCATATAAAAATTGTTTCAGTTCTTCGTTCTTACCAGTATTATAATAATTCAGCAATATTGTATTAAACTGTTCCATATATTTATCTGTAATTGTCATAATACCAGAACCAGAAGAAACCAGAATCTTATTTGAAAGCATTAAACTGGTACGTTTATTTCCATCCCAGAAGAACTGACCTCTTGTTCCCCATACAAAAGCTTCCAATGCTTTATCTGTTGCGGAAGCATTTGATGTAGATAAAATACTTTTTAATTCTTCTATTGTTTTTTCCTTATTTGGAATCGGAGGTTCATAATCCGTTCCTGAAATCCCCACAATTCCAGTACGTAGCTTTCCCCACTCAAGAGCTTCATTTCTGGCTATATATTCATTTAATTTACACCAATATTCAAATGTAACTTCTTCATTTACTGTACCCAACAGGAATTTCCACGCATCACGCATATTTAATATTGCCTGAATATCATCGAGCTGTACATTAGGTACATTTACACCATTTAATATCGTCTGCGTCTGCGGAAATGTAACTGCCCTGTTTTCCATTTTCATCCCACAGTATACATTCTCATCCCATTTCTTCTTTGCCAGAAACAAACTCTGTTCAGGGGATAAATGAAATTTATCTTCAAACATTGACATCATATATACACCTCTTTTCAGCTTGTTTCTACATTATAGCATCGTTCTATATAGTTGTCATGTAGTTGTAAGCAAACTGAGTGAATACTTACCGGTGTAGTGCACTCAGAATTCTCTGCATGTTCTTTTCCCCTCTCACCTGTAAAAGTAACCCCGTCACTTCCATTTTCTCTCCGCTTCCCCTTATTTTTAACAAGGTCTGTGCCTGCAAGAAAGGGAAAAATATGCGGTCAGATGGTTTTGACAAAACAGCCGCTACTTTACAGGGGCTAAATATTGCTGTATCCTGTGATGACACCAAGCGGTACTGCCAGTCTAAATCTGCAAACTGCTCCAGGATTTCTTTCTGCTTTTTTTCGGAAAGCGTCTGCCCGTTACGGTCCGTCATAGCTTTGAGGCTGTCTGCTCCCAGCAACAATACCAGTTCAGACCCAAGCGCCGTATCTTCTGCTGCCTGTACTTGCATCGAAAGCCGATTAAGGTCGATACCAGTAAGCTTTGTATCAATGGTGCAGTCATCCACCTTCAGCTGCGCATCAAGCTCGATCAATGGAGTTGCAGATAATATACCCGGAAATTTTCCCAGATCAGTAAACAGCTGCCCATCTATCTGAGCCGGATTCAACGTAACAATCTCCTGACACTCTTTTTTCCCTTTTTCCCATCCATCCAGAACAGAAAAAGAAAACCAAAGCAGCGCCCCAAACAGAAAAAGAGACGCCAGCAGTACAATCCGATCAGGGCGTGTTCGTTTCTTTTT
>OLSO01002373.1_pt1 | contig 11656 bp, 9 predicted proteins | sample 1672441 | NCBI WGS metagenome assembly OLSO01 (sample SAMEA3136686, study PRJEB25190) | human gut metagenome | biome: human gut; feature: human-associated habitat; material: faeces | place: Austria | collected 2013 | reverse complement strand
GCTACCTGCTCATAACTGAATAACTGCTTCGCAGTTTCGGTTAAAATTTAAACGTATATTTGGAAAATGCATTCATCAGATCTACACCGGCTTCAATATCTTTCTTGGAAGCTACAGCACTCTGACAGTGTGGATATCTGGTGACTACTACGATTCCGCCTGTACGCACACCATAATGGGACTGATTCATGCTGGAAGCATCTGTACCACCCTGGTCAATAACCTCTCTCTGGTATGGAATGTGATTCTCTTCGCAGCACTTGTACATTGCTTCTACTACATCTTCATCACATACAACTGACGGGTCGCAGATCTTAACGCCGATTCCACCGTCCACTTCGTTGCTTCCCTCCAAGTCACACGGATAATCATGTGCCGGGGAAATGTCTACTGCGATTCCGATATCCGGCTGGATTCTCTCTGCTGCTGTCTTGGAACCACGGCATCCTAACTCTTCCTGTACGCAGAATACATAATAAATATCATTTGGATAAGTTCCGTCATTCTCTTTTAAGGCTTCCAGAAGCTGGTAGCATCCGATTCTGTTGTCAAGGCTCTTAGAACATACACGGTCATTGTGAAGTTCCAGATATTCTCCGCGATATCCGCATGGATCACCGAGATTTACATATTTCAGTGCATCTTCCTTTGATGTAGCTCCGATGTCGATATAAAGTTTGCCGGCTTTGTTGGCAGCTTCTTCGATTGATCCCATACAGCTTACTACGCCGATTGTTCCGTTCTTAAACTGTACTCTGCTGTTGTATGCAGATCCTGTCCAGTTCCATCCCAGATTGCAGACACGTAATCTTCCGTCTGCCTCAATGGTCTTTACCATAAATCCGATTTCATCCATATGCGCTGCATACATGATCTTCTTGGAATCCGGTCCACCTGTACCGTTCTTCTTAACGATCAGGTTTCCCATTGCATCTGTCAGCATTTCGTCAGCATAAGGAGCGGCCTCTTTCTCAATATATTTGCGTACCTCTTTCTCATATCCGGATACGCCCCAGAGCTGTGTAAGCTCTTTTAACAGTTTTTCATCTCTCATCTGATCACCCCGGTTGTCTTATTTGTCACTGTTCACTTTCCCATCGTTCGCAGTAACTCTTATTTTTCTAAGCTTGTTTTTAATCGCCTTAACGCGTTGTCCCATTAAAGTTTTAAATTGTAATTAGTGTACCACTTTCGATGAATTTTTGCAATATGCATTTTGCATTTTGCAAAATATAAAATCCTTGACTTTTATGCTTTTGAACTATATCATTACAAATAATATATAAGAATAAGTCGGTTCTTACTTCTCCTGTTCATCAGGTAAAGTTATTCTTGTTACTGTCTGCTCTGTGTTCAATAACATACTTTACAGGGCAAAAAAAATGTGAACCATCTCGTGATAAACTCAAGGAGTATTGTTTGCTTCGCAAACCTAATTTATGTCTCAATCATAAATTCAAATCCGTACAATATATTTCGGGATTTTGGCATATTCATGCCAAATCACCTTACGGGATAGTAGCATGTGAATAAATAACTTATCTCTACTTAAAAACGAAAATCTACTATATTATAATTATAAGGAGTCTACCATGGCATTAAATAAATCAACCTTATCCGAGCAAATTTACCAGATTCTCCGCTCTGATATCCTGCATCAGAGAATCCCTCTGGGTGAAAAATTAACGCTTAAAAATCTCCAGGCGCAGTTTGAAGTCAGCTCCACTCCTATTCGCGAGGCACTTACCCGCCTTACAGAAGATGGTCTGGTTCGCTATTATTCTAATATCGGAGTAAATGTAATTGAATTATCGAAGCAGGATCTGACAGAGCTTTATCAGTTCATGGGCGATCTGGACCGGCTTGCGATTCTTTACAGTGGAAATTCTCCTGAGCATGAACAGATCTGTAAGATATTAGAAGATAATATCTGCCATACCCTGAAACTGGAAGAAAAAGCCCAGCAGTCGCCTCTTTCCAAAGAAGAAACTGAGAAATGGATTAACTATTCTGACCATTTTCATTTAATCTTCTACGATTATTGTGCAAACAGCCGCCTGACACTGGCAGCTGAAAAGCTTCGCAGTCAGCTTACGATCTTTTCTAATTTATATGAAACGCAGGCGGAATCTCAGCATAATATCGGGCAGATGCATAAGCAGATCTTTGAAGCGTATAAAAATGGAGAAATCACCAAAGCCGGAGATCTGATGAAACAGCATCTGGAAGATTCCCTGCAGTATGCACTGTCCTGTCTGTAAACTACAAAATAGAATTTTCGTCAAATACTGTATCTCCCATGTTTTATGATATTCATGAGATGTACAGTATTTTTTATGTCATAAGAAATTGTTTTATAATATTCTTACTATGACATAAAATTCCCCCGGGCAGGATTTCACTGCAACAAAAGGAAATTATATCGCTGAGCCAACACACCTCATACAGAGACTCCGGTATGCAGGATTCTTTTTTATTACAAATATTATGCCATTCATATTTTTTGATATTCAAAATATATTGACTTTTCTTTTTCACCTTGCTATATTTTTCTTAGTTATCTATTGATTCGGGCGAAGTTCTTTTGTTCTGGACGATGTACCGGTCATTTATTCATTAATTTCAGAGGGGAAAACTTATTATGAATCCAGTCAGAAAAATATATTGCAGGGCTTTTCAAAAAGCTTTTCACATTGCTATTCCATTTTTGCCTTACCGCAAACCGAAAATCGCAGGAAGTGTCAAAGAACTTCCGGAGATCATTATGCGTCACAAATGTACACACGTACTGATCATTACAGATGCAGGAATTGCCAGACTCGGACTTACCAGACGTCTGGAAAAAGCCCTGAAAGAGGCAGGTATCCCATATACCATGTATGACAAAACAGTTGCCAACCCTACTACTGTAAATGTCCAGGAAGCACTGGATCTCTATCATGAGAACGGATGTGACGTGATCATCGGTTTTGGCGGCGGTTCCAGTATGGACTGTGCCAAAGCTGTCGGTGCACGTGCAGTAAAGCCAAAACAATCTCTGGCTCAGATGAAAGGAATCCTGAAAGTATACAAAAAATTGCCGCTTCTCATCGCAGTTCCGACCACTGCTGGTACAGGAAGTGAAACCACTCTCGCCGCTGTCATTACCGATGCGGATACCAGATATAAATATGCGATCAATGACTTTCCGCTGATCCCGCGCTATGCAGTCCTGGACCCGAAAGTTACCTTAAGCCTTCCGCCTTTTATCACCGCCACTACAGGTATGGATGCACTGACTCACGCAGTGGAAGCATATATCGGAAATTCCACAACCATTGATACACGTAAAGACGCTTTAAAGGCTGTAAAGCTGATTTTTGAGAACATTTATACTGTTCATGACCAGGGCGATAATATTCATGCCAGACGAAATATGCTCCATGCTTCTTTCTATGCCGGCTGTGCTTTTACCAAATCTTATGTAGGATACGTACATGCAGTTGCACATTCACTTGGAGGAGAATATAATGTTCCTCATGGACTTACCAATGCAGTCCTGCTGCCGATGGTGCTTCGTGAATATGGAAGCTGTATTGACAAAAAGCTCCACAACCTGGCTGTTGCTGCCGGAGTTGCTGATAAAAGCATGCCTGATTATGAGGCAGCAGAACTTTTTATCCAGGCAATTGAAGAAATGAAAGAGAAATTTGGAATTGGAAATACTGTAAAAGAAATTCAGGAAACTGATATTCCGAAACTGGCACATTATGCAGATAAAGAAGCAAATCCATTGTATCCAGTGCCGAAACTGATGGATGCTTCTGAACTTGAGAAATTCTATTACATGCTGATTCCTGCAGAAAATAATTCAGAAATTGCTTGCTAGTACATCGAAAATTAAGTATCTGCTATATTGACGCAGGATGATTTTCTCATATGCAAGGCGTAGCGGTGGCTACGGCGATTGACGACAACGCGGCATATGAAAAATCAGACAAGTCAACATGGCGATTACTTAATTTTCGATGTACTAGTATTCCAACTTTGATGATAAGGAGAGTTTGTTCTATGACAGAAACAGAAATCAAAGAAATCGTCCAGAAACAACGCAGTTATTTCTATACAGATGCTACTTTACCGGTAGAAAAAAGGCTGGAAGCTTTAAAGAAATTAAGGGTCTGTATTCAGAAATATGAGCCGCTTATCAATGAAGCCCTGAAACGTGATCTGGGAAAAAGTAATTTTGAGTCTTATATGTGTGAAGTAGGTCTTGTACTCTCAGAACTCAGCTACATGATCCGCCACACCCCATCTTATGCAAAAGAAAAGACTGTACTGACTCCAATCGCTCAGTTCGCATCCAGAAGTTACAAAAAACCATCTCCTTACGGTGTGGTTCTGGTCATGAGCCCATGGAATTATCCTTTCCTGCTCACAATCGATCCGCTGGTAGATGCCATTGCCGCCGGAAATACAGTTGTACTGAAACCAAGTGCGTACTCACCGAATACAAGCCGTGTGATCGAATCTATCATCGACGAATGCTTTGATCCGCATTATGTAGCAGTCGTAAATGGTGGACGTGCAGAGAACACTTCTCTGCTTAATGAACATTTTGACTATATCTTTTTCACCGGAAGTCGACACGTAGGTCGTGAAGTAATGGCAAAAGCCTCTGCACACCTGACTCCTGTTACCCTCGAACTCGGCGGAAAAAGCCCATGTATTGTAGAGAAAAGCGCCAACCTGAAACTGGCTGCCAGACGAATTGTATTTGGAAAGTATCTCAACTGCGGACAGACCTGTGTTGCACCGGATTATATTTACTGTGACAAAGAAATCAAGGATGAACTGATCCGTCAAATTCAGAAACAAATAAAAAAACAGTTTGGTTCTACCCCTCTGAATAACAAAAATTACGGAAAAATCATTAATGAGAAACACTTCTCGCGCATCCATAACCTGATCGATCCGAACAAAGTTGTCTGTGGCGGTGACAGCAATCCAGGTACTCTGCAGATTGCACCTACTGTAATGGATCACGTCACTTTCCAGGATGCTGTCATGCAGGAAGAAATCTTTGGCCCGGTACTTCCAATACTGACTTATGATTCACTGGATGAAGCTATTGTGAACATTAATTCCATGGCACATCCGCTGGCCTTATACATCTTTACTTCCAATAAAGAAGTTGCTGAAAAAGTAACCTCCCACTGCGGTTTCGGCGGTGGCTGTGTAAATGATACTATCATTCATCTGGCTACCAGTGAGATGGGATTTGGAGGCTTCGGAGAAAGCGGTATGGGATCCTACCATGGAAAAGATGGCTTCAATACTTTCTCTCATTACAAGAGTATTGTAGACAAAAAAACATGGCTTGACCTCCCGATGAGATACCAGCCATATAGAAAAGTTTATGAAAAACTGCTTAGAAAGTTCCTGAAATAATGGAACTTTCTTTTATGCTTAGAGCATTTATTACTCTTATTCAGACCATGTAAATTTCTGAGTCTGTTTCAACTTATAAACGAACTCAATTTAGTCATTTTACCTCAAAATGACTAAATTGAATTTCCATCTTTTATAGCATCAACCCTAATTCCTCAATATTTTTTTCAAAAATCCCTCATCTGGTCGATCTGGATTTTCAAAAAAGATGTCTATTTTCCCAGGCTCTGAGGAGTGATCTTCAAATGCAGGAAAAATGAAGCCACATTTCGGGTTTCCGGCATTATAATCCTTATCTACCGAAGCTACAACACATACCAGAAAACTGTAGACTTCTTCAGATTCCCACTGTTCGCTCTGATCTGAGCCTTTCTTTGGGATATCATATATTCCATGATAAATGTATATCCCGAATTCACGTCCATGTAAATGGCTGGTCTTATTCGGTGCATCTTCTGTTCCGCAGATTCCCTCTGCGAGCTGTTCGCAGAGAGTCTGTACCAGCAGGTCATCCTTTAATCCATACTGAGATAATGCCATCAGAAGCTTATGACTACTGTCATATGCCATGTCTCCTGCCGGAAATTTGTAGCATTTTAACTGTTCGTTAGTTTTCGAAAACGGAATTGTCTTTGCAAGATCCAGATTTACCTGCTGGTCATGCTTTCCCATATTCTTAAAGTTTACATTAAATGTATTATCTATAAATCCATCTTCATCTATGTATGCACCTGCTGCACGCATAAAACAATTTCTGGATAATGTCATTCTGCGTGTTAATTCCAGCATGTCATTTCTGTTGATCATATATCTGTACTCCTACTTCTTTAACTTATTTTCTCTGATTGGTTCTTTTACAGAAATTGTGCAATTCGCTCTTTTTCCATACTCTCTCGCAGGTTGAATTCTTTCTACAATTTCGCATGCCGCTGATAATAATATTTTCTCTGCACGCTGTTTGGGCATTTTGGTATATTCTGCCAAAAGTTCCTCAGTCTTTTTCAGGAATCCTTGAAGTTTTTGTTTATTGATCAATTCCTTATTTTTTATATAAGAAAGTATGTTTGCTTCTTTTTTGCAGAAAGAACTTATCCATAATTATTTGCATTTATTTTCATCAAATAGCGTTTACCATCTCTGATAATCCATTTCTTCTTCATTTCTCCATTTACAGAAGATGCTAGAGAAAAAAGTGAAATGTGTTCTTCTGTATCTATCCCCCAGTATCTGTCAGCAAATCACCCAACTCCTCTGAGAAATCATTTTCAAAAAATTAATATCCTTCCAGTACGGTTCTTTGAAAATGGGCTGCATCCAGTAATGATCTGTCAAGCTCAGACCATAAGCCGCCAGCATCAGAGATTGAGGTGTTTCCTTATTCAAAACTCTCAGTACCTGCTGAATTTCCTTTCTCGTATCAGGAACTGCACGCATGTTCCACCATTCTATGAGTCCAGTACCATCGGAACCACATCCGACCGGAAATTCTTCCGCAACCATAAAGAAGCAGAAAACGACTGGTCCGAACTTTAACTCGTTCATGCCAAAACATCACTAAAGAATAATAGCAAATAAAACCAATTGTAATTTCATTTATTAAAAGAATCGTCAGATATTCATTGATATGCTACTTCATATAGGACTTTTATATTTCATTGCCCTATATAAGAGTAGCATATCATTTGATCATCTAACTGTTCTTTTATTTTGTTATTTCTATTCTATAATATTATTCCAATGTTTCCACCGCAAATAACGGCTCACCAGCCTTGATCTCGCCATTTGCGAGAAGTCTGATTCTCTGGTTCTCTTCCGGTTCTGTATCAAGAATCGGGGAGGTGATAGACGGAGCGTTGGCGGTTAGGAACTCTAAATCGAGTTTCATTATCGGCTCTCCTTTTTTCACTTTCTGGCCTTCTGTTACTAGGATTTCGAAGCCTTTTCCTTCCAGTTTTACAGTGTCGATTCCCATGTGGAGAAGCATTGGGATGCCGGAATCTGTCTGGAAGCCGATGGCGTGTTTTGCGTCGAAAATGAACTCAACTTCGCCGTCTGCCGGAGCGTATACGGTGTCTTCTGTCGGAGTTACGACTGCACCGTCGCCCATCATTTTTTCTGCAAATCCTTCGTCCGGTGCAGTAGAAAGGTCCGCTGCGATTCCGTCTACCGGGCTGTAAATAATAGCTGTTTTTCTGATTTTTTCTTTTTTTACAGGCGCAAATGTCTTTGCTGCATTATCTGTATTATCTACATTTTCAGTTTCTATATTCTGGTTCTGCACTGCCATGCTGTTACTGTTCTGGCTATCTGTATTTTCGGCTGCGTTATTTTCAGCTTCTGCTACAGTATTATTCTGTGTTCCTGGTATATTCTTCTGGGTATCCTCCGCAAACTCACTCGGAGCAGTTTCCAGATATTCTTCCAATTTCGCTTTGATAACTGTTACATGAGGACCATAAATAACCTGTACGCCCTGTCCTTTTTTCACGATTCCTCTGGAATCTGTCTGCTTCAGAAGTTCATCACGGACTCTCTCCGGTTCCGCAACTGTGACACGAAGTCTGGTTGCACAACAGTCAACATCTAAGATATTTTTCTTTCCGCCAAGACCTCTGGTGATCAGTTCACTTACCGGATCACTAGAGGTTGTTACAGCTGCACCTGCTGTATTTCCAACCTCTTTTCTCGCATTTACATCTGCTTTTGTATAAAGTTTTGTCTCTGTATCGTCGTCTTCACGTCCCGGAATTTTGAAATCAAATTTCTTGATCATAAATGTAAAGATCACATAGTACAGAATGAAATAAATAATACCCACCGGAATGATTCTCAGCCAGCTTGTCTTTGCTTTTCCCTGAAGGATTCCAAACAGGAACAGGTCAAGGAAACCGCCTGAAAAAGTAAGTCCTACTGCGATATTCAGCATATGTGCGATCATATAAGCCGCACCTGCCAGAATTACCTGCACTACAAACAGTGCCGGAGCTACGAACAGGAATGAGAATTCCAGTGGCTCTGTGATACCTGTAAACATACATGCCAGTGCTGCGGAAAGAAGAAGTCCGCCTGCTGCTTTTTTCTTCTCAGGTTTTGCGCAGCGGTACATTGCCAGTGCTGCTCCCGGAAGACCGAAGATCATAAAGATAAATTCACCGGAGAAATATCTGGTTGCATCTGCGCTGAAATGTGCTACATTTACAGAATCAGCAAGCTGTGCAAAAAAGATATTCTGTCCGCCCTGTACTATCTGTCCTGCAATTTCCATAGTACCACCGACTGCTGTCTGCCAGAATGGCATATAGAATACATGGTGAAGACCAAACGGAATCAGCGCACGTTTGACGATACCAAAGATTAAAGTTCCAACATAACCGCTGCCTGTTACCAGACCTCCCAGTGCGTAAATACCGTTCTGAACTACCGGCCATACAAAGTACATCAGGATTCCCACAAACATATATACGATCGTGGAAATGATCGGTACAAATCTGGAACCGCCGAAGAATGACAGTGCATTCGGAAGCACGATCTTATGAAAACGGTTATGAAGTGCCGCAACCCCAAGGCCTACGATAATACCGCCAAATACACCCATCTGCAGAGACAGAATCCCGCATACAGAAGTAATGGTTCCTTCCAGTACATCTGCTGCAATCTGCCCATCTGCAGTAATCTCATTGTTGATAAGAAGCATCGCACTGACAGCCACATTCATAACAAAATATGCGATCAGTGCGGAAAGAGCAGCAACCTCTTTCTCTTTCTTCGCCATACCGATGGCAACACCCACTGCAAAAATCAGCGGCAGGTTATCAAATACTGCACTTCCGACCTTATTCATAATAAGCAGAAGCGAATTAAGTAATGTCCCGCTTTCCAGGATATTCTGTAATCCATAGGTAGCAATGGTCGTTTCATTTGTGAAAGAGCTGCCGATACCTAGCAACAGACCTGCAACAGGGAGAATTGCTATCGGAAGCATAAAGGATCTTCCTACACGCTGCAAAACTCCAAAAATTTTGTCTTTCATGTCTTTTGTCTCCTTTTCCTAAAATCATGCAGACAATGTTATCCATATCAATTTTCTCGCGTTTCATTATGACTCCAGCAAAGAGCTCCTGCCTGAATAACCGCCTTGTTTTCTGGGAGATTAAAACCTTCTGACAAATGATTATTCCGCGTTTTGCCACAAAAAATACATCAAAAAAGGCACTAACCCACATAATTCGTTAGTTCCATCTAACTTGTAATCATCATATCATGAAGCCAACACATTATCCAGACCGAAACAGACAGCTCTAATCCATTCAGACAAAGAAAATTATGAAATAAAAAGGACCCCACAGTACAATTGCTCATACTGTGAGGTCCGGTATTACTCCTTTTGTACACTATCACGCTTTTGCGCGAATCTATATAAATCGCTTCCAAAGTTTCCAGAAACCTTAAAATAAGGTAGTTTATTATGGTCAAATTGTTATACCCTGTATTGCATTTTGATATAAAAATTGTTTTAGATCTTCCCTTTCACCAGTATTATAATAATCCAACAATAATGAATTAAACTGTTCCATATATTTATCCGTAATGGTCATAATACCAGCGCCGGCCAAAATTAGTATTTTATTTGCAAGCATTAAACTGGTACACTTATTTCCATCCCAGAAGAACTGTCCTCTTATTCCCCATGTAAAAGCTTTTAACGCTTTATCTGTTGCAGAAGCATTCGTATCATATAAAATATCTGTCAATTCTTCTATTGTTTTCTCTTTGTTGGGAACAGGTGGTTCATAGTCTGTTCCTGAAATACCAACTGTCCCTGTACGAAGTTTTCCCCACTCCAGAGTTTCATTTCTTGCAATATATTCATTCAGCCTGCACCAGTATTCGAATGTAATTTCTTCATTTACTGTATTCAACAGAAACTTCCATGCATCACGCATATTCAAAATTGCCTGAATGTCATCAAGCTGTACATTCGGCACATTAACACCGTTTAATATGGTTTGAGTCTGGGGAAATGTAACTGCTCTGTTTTCCATTTTCATTCCGCAATATACATTCTCATCCCATTTCTTTTTTGCAAGAAATAAACTCTGCTCTGATGTCAAATGAAATTTATCCTCAAATTGCATCATCTCTCACCCAAATCTTTATAATATAGAAACAAATTTCTGTATCAAAAAGACCCTGGAACTTCAGATTTCTCCCAAGTTCCAAGGTCCATTTTACGTTTGGACACTAATCATGCTTTCGCATGAATCTATATTTTATGTTAATTATGCATTCTTCTCAGCGATAGCTGCCTGTGCTGCTGCAAGACGAGCGATCGGTACACGGAATGGTGAGCAGGATACATAGTTAAGACCGATCTTGTGGCAGAATTCTACAGAAGACGGATCTCCACCATGCTCGCCGCAGATACCTACGTGAAGGTTCGGGTTAACCGGTTTGCCGAGTTCGATAGCCATCTTCATCAGCTTACCAACGCCAACCTGATCCAGTTTTGCAAATGGATCGTTCTCGAAGATCTTAGCGTCATAGTATGCGTTGAGGAATTTACCTGCATCATCACGGGAGAAGCCGTATGTCATCTGAGTAAGGTCGTTTGTACCGAAGCAGAAGAAGTCTGCCTCTTTAGCGATCTCATCAGCTGTAAGAGCTGCTCTCGGGATCTCGATCATTGTACCAACTTCATACTGAAGATCAGAACCAGCGGCTTTGATCTCAGCATCAGCTGTCTCAACTACGAATTTCTTAACATATTTAAGCTCTTTTACATCGCCAACAAGTGGGATCATGATTTCCGGTTTGATTGTCCAGTCCGGATGAGCTTTCTTAACTTCGATTGCTGCGCGGATAACTGCTGTTGTCTGCATCTTAGCGATTTCAGGATAAGTAACAGCAAGACGGCATCCACGATGTCCCATCATCGGGTTGAACTCATGAAGAGAAGCGATGATAGTCTTGATCTGATCTACAGTTTTGCCCTGAGCATCTGCAAGTTTCTTGATGTCAGCTTCATCTGTAGGAACGAACTCATGAAGAGGCGGATCCAGGAAACGGATAGTAACAGGGTTACCTTCCAGAGCTTCAAAGAGACCTTTGAAGTCATCCTGCTGATATGGAAGAACTTTTGCAAGTGCTTTTTCTCTCTCTTCTGCTGTTTCGGAGCAGATCATTTCACGGAATGCATCGATACGTCCCTCACCGAAGAACATATGCT
>OLSO01002368.1_pt1 | contig 11678 bp, 7 predicted proteins | sample 1672441 | NCBI WGS metagenome assembly OLSO01 (sample SAMEA3136686, study PRJEB25190) | human gut metagenome | biome: human gut; feature: human-associated habitat; material: faeces | place: Austria | collected 2013 | reverse complement strand
GGTACAAAAGTACGTCTCAAAGGCAAGGGAGTTCCGTCTATCCGAAGTGCAAGCATCCGTGGTGATCATTACGTAACACTGGTGATCCAGACACCGGAACATTTAAGTGCAGAAGCGAAAGAAGCACTCCGCAAGTTCGATGAACTTTCCGGCAATACTTTACACACACCGGAACCGTCCGAACCAAAGGATTCTGCAAAAGGCGGAAAGAAGAAAAAAGGCTTCATGGATAAAGTGAAAGAAGCTTTTGAGGATTAGAAGAGATTTATTAGCTATAGATGAATGATGAACAGAAAGAGAATGTGAATCGGATATAGAGATATATCGATACATATTCTCTTTCTGTTTTTTAAAATTGCTTATTAGCGATAGAAAACAGATGATAAAATTGTGCAATTGTAAATGTGATGAAGTCAATGCGTTGACGGAAAAAGTCTGTATAAGGTATAATAAATATAGCGTAATGTTAACAAGGAGGAGGAAGAGATGAGGAGAAGAAAGGGAATATGTTCCGCTGGAATTCTTCTGGTATTTGCAATTGTGCTTGTCTGTATGGCAGGACCGGTAAAAGAAGCAAAAGCCGGAGATTACAGTAATGGTGGATGTGTCCGATGGGTGAAAGACCGTGCGCAGGCGGTGTATGGTATGAATCTTGGAAGTATCGGAAATGGCAGTCAGGTATTTAATAATCTGAAAGCGCGTGGCTATGCTACCGGATGGGAACCAAGACCGAACTCGATTGCATGCTGGTTATACAATTCCAGTACGGATGCAGACTGGAGAAAGCTGGGACATGTGGCATGGGTAGAGAATGTATCCGGTTCTACAGTTTATGTATCGGAAGGTGGATACCGCTGGGATAAAACAGACAAGAATGGAAATTATATCGGAACCGACTGGGGCTGGTATCTTGGCAATAAGGGTGTTGTTTATCGTGCGAAGAGTAATCTGTCAGGATCTGGATTCCAGGGATATGTATATCTGGGCTCCAAGGCGGCACCGGTCAGCAAACCATCCACGCCTTCGAATGTGAAGTTGAATAAATCTGATTTTGGAATTGGTGAAAATCTGACAGTTACATGGAATGCGGCATCCGGAGCAACCGGATACGATGTCTATCTGGAATGTACATCTAATTCCAATTATAATGATCATGGTTATGTGACGGCGACAAATGGATTTTTCCCGGTGAAGCATCCGGGTACCTACCGTGTAAAAGTTGTTGCGAAGAATTCGGCCGGCAGCAGTGGAGCTGCATACAGCACAACATGTACCGTACATGATAATGTAAAGGTATGGTATGCAGATTATGACGATATGCAGATCGGAGCAATACAGACGATACGCTGGGGCAGTAATGCAACACCGCCGGCAGCGCCGAAGCGAGAAGGCTATGATTTCATTGGCTGGGAAAATGACGGAAAAAATATTACGAAAAGCGGAGCAATTAAAGCTCAGTATAAGATTAAGACCTATTCCGTGTCCTTTGTTGATTATAAAGGTGATGTGATCGGCAATATCCAGAAAGTCGAACATGGAAAAAGTGCCGTTGCACCAAAAGATATTCCGGCAAAAGAAGGATATATTTTCTCTGAATGGGATACAAAAGATTTTGAAAAAGTTACAAAGAATATGACTGTAAAAGCAGTATATGTCTGGGAGAATACAAATCTTCCGATCATTACAAAGATTGTATCGGCAAAGAGAAATGCAGAAGCAACCGGATATGATGTGGAAGTGAAACTTACTAATTTCCCGAATGATTTTACATCCGGTAAACTGGTAGCTGCATTGAAGACGAAGAAGGGTAAGATGGTTGCTTCGGAGATCAAGTCAGTAAGTATGCCGACGGATGGCGTAGCCGATGTGAAATTTACAATTCTTTATTCCGGTCTTGCACCACAGGTGGAAGTATCTATGATCGGAGTTGCCGATGATGACACGACCGGAACACCAAAGTCAAAGATTGTCTCTTCAGCAGTAGATATAGGAAATGAATGGTCCGACTGGGGAGCAGAGGTTCCAAGTGGAAATGGAGTTGTAAAAGAATCCAGAACAGAGTATCGTTACAAAACGAAACTGACAAAGAAAGCTGTAACAACACCGGTAACTCCGGCAGGTTATACGCTTACAGGTTCACAGAAGTTAGATGAGTATACGGCCTATGGCGGATGGACAAACTGGTCCAGAGGAGCAGTCAGCAAGACTGCGACAACAAATGTACAGACACATGTTGGTTACCGCTATTATGCATTTGTATGCCCGAACTGCGGAGCGAGAGATCCCTATTCCGGATCATGCTCAAACTGTGGAGCAAGCGGATTGAACTGGGTAGAAGACTGGGGAACCTGTCTCGGGCAGGATTATGGACCGGGATTTACAAGTGTAAATAACAGCAGAGGCAAGATTTACTGGAATAATGCATGGTGGTATTTCGAAAAGCCTGGTTATAATAATGGAGCAGGCGGAACCGGACAGCCGACTACAACCTTATACAGCTATCAGACAAGACAGCAGTACAGTCAGTATACATACTGTTCGAAGGAATTTACGGAATGGTCAGGTGAAAAGGTTACAGATGCAAATGCAACACAGGTGGAGACACGTACTGCATATCGCTTCAAGACAAATGCAACGGAAGTACCATGTTATAACTATAAGAGATATAAATATACAAATGTAAACAATGGAAAGGTTGTATATACGTATTCAAGTAAATATGCAGACTCCAAAGATTATCCGGGAGAATGGGAATATAAGACCAGCTTTACGGAGTTGAGTAAAGTAACAGGTACCGGTGAAGATGAGCCGGAATATGGTACAGCAGAAGACTGTTGGTACAAAGCAGATGTTAACGAAGAAGGCAATGTGACAGAATTTGAGACGACCTCTTCTCTGGAAGATCAGAGTGGAACAGCAAGAAAGCAGGACGGGAAACTGGAGGGTTCAGCCGGCAAAGTGGCAACCCTGATGGTTTACAAAGGAAAGAACTCTGATCCGATTGCAAGTCAGATGGAATACATCGGTCAGACGAAGATCGGAGAAGATGGATCTTATCATTTTGATTATGTGACCAAAGAAGAACCGACTGCAAAGACCGGAGATTTCATGATCACGCTTGGTGTAGAAGGAGCAACGAACTATATTGATCTCGGTAAGATCGATGCACCGAAGAAAATTTATACAGTAGATTTCGTAGATGAAGATGGTAATCTGATTGGTGATCATAAGTCTGTTGCAGAGGGTGGAACTGTAGAAGCACCGAAGGCACCGGAAAAAGAAGGGTATGAATTTATCGGCTGGGATACAGCACTTCGTAATATTCAGGAAAATACAGTTGTCACAGCACAGTACAGGAAGAAAAAATTTACAGTTATTTTTGTTGACTGGGATGATTCTTATATTGATGTAAAAGATTACAGCTATGGAGATGAATTAGAACTTCCGGAAAAGGTATTGGAAAAAGCCGGACAGAAATTCTCAGAATGGGTGGATGAAGATGGTAAGACGGTTGAAAAAGTAACGAAGAATATGATCGTGTCTGCAAAATACAAAGATACAGCGTACACGGTTACATTCACAGATTATGATGGAAATGTGATCAGTGAGCAGGAAGTGAAATATGGAGAAGAAGCAAAACTTCCAAGCTCTCCGGTACCGCAGAATGCAAAACAGAAATTTGCGGGATGGTCTTCCGAAGGCGATGAGAAGTATGTTATGAAAGATCTTGTCATCAAGCCGCTTGCGATGTGGAAAGAAGACAGTGAGAAACCGGTCTTTTCGATTAAAACGGGAACTTATACAGAAGAACAGAAAATAGCTATTTACTCTGAAACATCCAATACAGATATTTACTATGCAATCAATGAAAATGGAAATGCAGCAGAAGATAATGACTTCAGCGATGTGCAATATAAAAAGTATGAGAAACCGTTTAAGGTGAGCAAGGACTGTGTAATCACAGCCTACGCGGTCAGTGATACAACAAACCAGAGTGAGCTTGAGACGCTGGAACTGAAATTCAAGAACGGTTCAGAACCTGATCCAAGCCCGGAACCGACACCGAGTCCGGAACCGACACCGAGTCCGGAACCAGAGACGGTGAAAATTGCAAAAGTAGACTTTGCAAAAACATCCTTTGTCTATAATGGAAAAGTACAGAGACCGAAATTCACAGTTACCGGTGCGGATAAGAAGAAACTTGCAACTGACAAGTTTAAAGTCACATATTCAGCAGGCTGTAAGAATGTCGGAAAATACACTGTAAAAGTGACCGGAATTACAGAAAAAGGTTATACCGGAACAATTTCCAAAACTTATACAATCCTTCCGAAAGGAACAAGTATTTCTTCGGTGAAGGCACAGACAAAAGGATTTACTGTAATATGGAAGAAGCAGGCCTCTCAGACAAAGGGATATCAGATTCAGTATTCGACAAGCAGCAAGTTCTCAGGAGCAAAGACCGTAACGATCACGAAGAACACAACGGTGAAAAAAGCGGTTTCAAAACTGTCCCGGAAGAAGAAATATTATGTACGTGTCCGTACTTATATGAGTGCAGGAAGTGCAAAATACTATTCTGCATGGTCAGGCGCGAAGTCAGTAAAGACGAAATAATAAAAATATAATAATTAAGAAATAAGAAAATCCTGTGGTGGAATCATGTTTGAATCATGAAATCATCACAGGATTTTTTCGAATATTGTTGTTACAAGTATTATAATAATTATTCTTGCCAATATAGTTGAGAAAATATAAAATATAGTTTATAATAATATAAATAAAGTTGGAGGCGAATAACAGATGTCATTTACAAGTGAAAAAAGAGATGCGATTAAAAAGTATTTGTTAGAGAAGATTCGTATGGATGATCCGGCAGCAGTATCTAAGACAGTAGAGAATTTTGCAATATCTGTAACAACTGTCCAGAGATATATTCAGGACTTTCTGCAGGAGAACATTGTTGAAAAAAGTGAGGAAAAATCCTGTGGATATGAACTTGTTACAAAGATACAGGAATGGACATTTGTGAATGATGGGCTGTTGGAAGAAGATACCATTTATTATGATACCATAAAACCTTATCTGGAAGATGTTTCTGATAATGCACAGAATATCTGGGAATATTGTTTTGCGGAGATTATGAATAATGCAATTGAACATTCAGGAGGAGATAAGATTCAGTGCTGCCTTTGCAGAGATTATCTGTACACAGAGATATCGATTCGGGATAATGGGATTGGTATTTTTCGGAATATCTGCAAGTATTTTCATGATAAGAAGATTCCGATGAAGGAGGAGCAGGCAGCAATGGAATTATATAAGGGAAAATTGACAACAGATGCCACAGGACATTCCGGAGAGGGTATTTTTTTTACATCCAAGTGTCTGGAATCTATGGCAATCTGGTCAGATGATATTGTATATAGATATCATTGCAGCGAAGAAGATACGATGGTACAGTCACATTTAGTGAAGTATTATACTCAGTTTTATGAAATTGGAACGTTGGCAATTATGCGTTTGGAGAATGATACAATACGTACAACAAAAGAGATTTTTGACATATTCGCTCCGATTGAAGAAGGATTTATTAAGACACTTATTCCAGTAAAGGAGATGTGTCCGTTTGGCAATCCGGTTGCCAGATCACAGGCAAGACGTATATTGAGACGTCTGGAAGACTTTCAAGAGATTATTTTTGATTTCCGAGATGTGGAAATTCTCGGGCAGGGATTTGCAGATGAAGTATTCCGTGTGTTCCAAAACAGATATCCGGAGATTGTACTGACTGTGCAGAATGCAAACAAGTCCGTACAGGGAATGATTCGGCATGTAAGCGGTGGACGGAACAAGACTTATCCGTTATAATAAAAGATACGGATTTGGAAACGGAAAGGAGAAAAATCATGCATAGTTTTGAACAATATATGCCAACGAAGATTGTGTTTGGCAAAGAGGCAGAGCTGAAAGCAGGAACACTTGCAAAGGAATGGCAGGCAAAGAAAGTTCTGCTTGTTTATGGTGGAGGAAGTGTCGTTCGAAGTGGGCTGCTTGGACGAGTTGAAGCGGTTTTAAAAGCAGAAGGAATCGAAGTGGAAGAACTTGGGGGCGTAAAGCCGAATCCAAGAATGTCCCTTGCGAAAGAAGGCGTGAAAAAAGCAATCAATTCGGGCGCTGATCTGGTTCTGGCAGTTGGTGGAGGAAGCTGTATTGATACTGCTAAAGCAATTGCGATCGCAGCAGCAAAACCTGGAACGGATCTGGAAGAATTCTGGAGCGGTAAAGTTCCAATTGAGAAAGCACTTCCGGTTGGAGCTGTACTTACGATTGCGGCAGCAGGAAGTGAGATGAGTGATTCTGCTGTATTGACAAACGAGGAGACCGGAAAGAAAGCAGGTACACACAGTGATCTTGTGCGTCCGAAGTTTGCAATGATGAATCCGGAACTGATGTATACGTTGCCGAAATATCAGCTTACATGTGGAATTGTAGATATTATGATGCATACAATGGAGAGTTATTTCACACCGGTAGATGGTAATGAACTGACAGATGAGATCGCAGAAGGTGTTCTCCGTACAGTGATCCGCAATGGATTAAAAGCATATGAAGACCAGCAGAATTATGATGCATTAAGTGAAATCATGTGGTGCGGAAGCATTTCGCATAATAATATGACAGGACTTGGAAGACCAAAAGATTTTGCATGTCACAAGCTGGGACATGAGATCGGCGGCATGTTTGATGAAGCACACGGAGCAACGCTTTCCGCAGTATGGGGAAGCTGGGCACGGTATGTTTACCAGATTGACATCCCAAGATTTGCACATTTTGGAAGAAAAGTCTGGGGGCTTGAAGAAGTGGATGATACAAAGGCTGCGCTGGCAGCGATTGAAGAGACAGAGAAGTTTTTTGAACGAATCGGGATGCCAGTATGTATTGGACAGATGAAGACCGGCGTACTGGAAGATGATGTGCTTGTGCAGATGGCAGACAGTGCAACAAAAGGAGATACCGTAGAACTTGGAAGCTTTAAGAAACTGAAGAAGCAGGATATGTACGAGATCTACAAAGCAGCAAATCATGAATAAGACGAAGAATTTAAATATCGACTGGACACTTTTTTATAAAAGTGTATTTGCGCTGGTAATTCCGATGGCATTACAGAACCTGATCAATGTAGGTGTAACGGCAACAGATGTGATCATGCTTGGGAAGTATTGTCAGGAGCATCACTTGCCGGGCAGGTACAGTTTATTATGACATTGATTTTCTATGGTACGACATCCGGAGCAACGGTGCTGACCGCACAGTACTGGGGAAAGAAAGATACAAGAACGATAGAAAAGATACTTGGTATCGGGCTTCGTACCGGACTGACCACGGCAGTTGTATTTGCAGTGGCGGCACTTGGCATACCAGGGCTGCTGATGCGGATCTATACTTCTGATCCGGTTGTCATAGCAGAAGGTGTGAAATATTTAAGAATTGTGGCACTTTCTTACATATTTATGGCAGTAACACAGGTATATCTGAATATTATCCGCAGTATGGAGAAAGTTGTCATAGCAACATTTATCTATGCAGTGTCGCTGGGGCTGAATATTATTATCAATGCTGTGTTGATCTTTGGAATGTTCGGATTCCCGAAACTTGGCATTGCAGGCGCTGCGATTGGAACATTGTGTGCAAGAGGTGCCGAGACGATCATGGTGCTGTTGTATGCATTTTTGAAAAATAAGATTGTACGGATTCGGTTGAAAGATATGCTGCATATGGACCCGGTTTTGTGGAAAGACTTTCTTGTCTATGCACTTCCGGTTGTATTAAATGAGCTGATGTGGGGACTTGGAAGTTCTGCGAATACGGCGGTAATCGGCCACCTTGGAAGTGCGGCAGTTGCGGCAAATTCCGTGGCACAGGTAGCAAGGCAGCTTGCAACAGTTGTAGCTTTTGGTATTTCAAATGCAGCGGCTATTTATCTTGGCAAGACGATTGGCGAGAAGAAGATGGAACATGCAAAAGCATACGCAGTCCGTTTTGTCTGGCTGAGTCTGCTGCTTGGAGGGCTTGGAGGTATTCTGATCCTGCTGGCGGCCCCGCTTGCGAGAGCGAATCTGGCACTTACAACGCAGGCAGGAAGTTATTTAAGCTTCATGTTCTTTGTCATGTCTTATTTTACGATTGCGCAGGCATTTAATACGACTATGGTGATCGGAATTTTTCGGTCAGGAGGAGATACCAAATTTGGAATGATTATGGATGTGTCAACGATGTGGGGCTGTTCCATCTTATTAGGAGCGGCGGCAGCATTTATCTTTCATGCCGGTGTACCGGTTGTCTATATGATATTGATGAGTGATGAATTGATTAAAGTACCGATTACGATTAAAAGATACCGAAGTTATAAATGGTTAAAAGATGTGACAAGAGAACAGAAAGAATTAGAAGGAGAAGCAATATGATAGTATTAAACAGTGAACAGATTGATACATTGATCGACAGAAATGAGATGATGGATCAGATTGAAGAAGCCTATAAAATTTTTAAAGCAGGTGATTATTATATGCCGCCACGCCCGTGTGTGGAAGATGTAAACAAGACGATGATGTATATGCCATGTTATACCAAAGAGGTTATCGGGACAAAAATTTTAAGTATTTTTCCAGATAATGCACAACTTGGTTTGCCATCTATTGATGGAATCATGTATCTGAATGATTATAAGACGGGGAAACCGCTGGCAGTAATGGACGGCCAGAGAGTAACTGCATGGAGAACAGGAGCAGTCGGAGGTGTCGGCATCCGGCATTTATCCAGAAAAGACTGTCATACAGTCGGAATCGCAGGAGCCGGTGTACAGGGATTCTATCAGGCATTGTATGCATGTGCGGCAAGACCGATTGATACGGTTTATGTGTATAATCACAGTGACAGAGATCTGACAGATTATCTGGCAAGACTGGAAAAAGCTATTGATAACCCGGATGTAAAGGTAGTACAATGTAAGACAGCGGAGGAGATGGTTAAAAACAGTGAGATCATTTGTACAACAACACCTTCCACGCAGCCGGTATTACCGGATGACAAGGATTTGTTAGAAGGAAAATGTATCATTGCAATCGGTTCTTACACGCCTGAGATGCGTGAGATTCCGGATGCGATCTGGGATCTGACAGATGAAGTCTACATTGAACTCCCATATGCATGCGAAGAGAGTGGAGACTTAAGTCAGCCGATAAAAGATGGACGTCTGAAAGAAGAGCAGACCATTTTAATGAGTGATTATCTGGCAGGAAATCCGCAGGAAATTACCGACCCAAAAAAGACCACCTATTTTAAATCCGTAGGTATGGGACTTTTTGATGTGTGTATTGCACAGAAAATATTAGAAAAAGCAAAGGAGAACTAATTATGAAAGTAGTAGCAACAGAAAAAGCACCAAAAGCATTAGGACCTTATTCACAGGGATATGTTCATGGAGGAATGTTTTACTCTGCAGGTCAGATTCCAATCAATCCGGCTGTAGATGCAGTAGAAGCAGAGACAATCGAGGAGCAGACAGAACAGGTGTGCAAGAATCTGGCAGCAGTTCTGGAAGCAGCAGGAACATCTTTTGACAAAGTAGTTAAAACAACATGTTTCCTTGCAGATATGAATGATTTCGCAGCATTTAACGAAGTTTATGCAAAATATTTCACATCCAAACCGGCAAGAAGCTGTGTTGCTGTAAAGACACTTCCAAAGAATGTCAAGTGTGAAGTAGAATTGATTGCAGCAGTAGAGGAATAAGAAAGAGCTGTTTTACAGAGCAGTGAAATAAAAAGTATCAAGAAAAGAGGACAGTTAGAATGGCAGAAGAACAAAATGGATGTAAGCCGTCAGATTGTGCCGGATGCGCACATGCAGATTCTTGTGGAAGTAAACCGCAGAGTCTTTTGAAACCGGCTAATCCGCATTCACATGTGAATAAAGTAATTGCAGTTGTAAGTGGAAAAGGCGGAGTTGGCAAATCTATGGTAACAGCCTCTCTGGCTCGTATTATGAGAGAACAAGGATTTAATGTCGGAATCATGGATGCGGACATTACAGGTCCATCTATTCCGAAGATGTATGGAATCCACAAACAGGCAATGGGAACAGAAGAAGGAATCATTCCGGAAGAGGCAAAAGACGGAACAAAGATCATGTCTGTCAATTTACTTTTGCCGAATGAATCCGATCCGGTTATATGGAGAGGTCCGGTCATTGCAAATGTTGTAACACAGTTCTGGACAGATGTTATGTGGGGAGAACTGGATTATCTCTTTGTAGATATGCCACCGGGAACCGGTGACGTTCCGCTTACAGTATTCCAGTCATTGCCGGTTGATGGAATCGTGATTGTAACATCTCCACAGGATCTGGTACAGATGATTGTGAAGAAGGCATACAATATGGCATGTCAGATGGATATTCCGGTACTTGGAATTGTAGAGAACTACAGCTATCTTGTCTGTCCGGATTGCGGAAAGAAGATTTCTGTATTTGGTGAGAGCCATGTGGATGAGACAGCAAAAGAACTGGATATTCCGGTGATCGGAAAGATGCCGATCGATGCAGGACTGGCAGAAGCAGTAGAAGAAGAGCGTTTCTACGAGATCAGCAATGATTATTTGACCGATGCTGTAAATAAATTATAAATGTCAAAGAGGAGAACAACCATGAAAGTAATTAAAGAACTGCCGGAGGTTTTTGAAGAATTTGCAGAACAGAGAAAGAACTCTTTCCTTGCAGTAAAACACTTAAAAGATCAGGGGATACCGGTAGTAGGATCTTATTGTACTTATTTTCCACAGGAGATTGCAATGGCAATGGGAGCTGCAACAGTCAGTCTCTGTTCGACATCGGATGAGACAATTGCAGAAGCGGAAAAGGATCTTCCGAAGAACTTATGCCCGCTGATCAAATCCAGCTACGGATTTGCGAAGACAGACAAATGTCCGTTTTTTTATTTTTCCGATGTCGTAGTCGGAGAGACAACCTGTGATGGAAAGAAGAAGATGTACGAATTAATGTCCGAGTTTAAGGATACATTCGTAATGGAGCTTCCTAATTCGCAGAGTGAAGATTCTTTAAAACTCTGGAAGAAAGAGATCATCCGTTTCAAAGAATATCTGGAGAAAAAGTTTGATGTAGAGATTACAGAAGAACAGATCAGAGAAGCAGTTAAAGTAAATAATGAAGCGAGAAGATCTCTGAAGAAGCTTTATGAGGTTATGCGTCATGATCCGGCGCCGATTTCCGGTTATGATTTGTTCAAAGTTTTATATGGAAGTACATTTAAATTTGACCGTAAACAGATTCCTGATGAGGTAAATGCACTTGTAGATAAGATCGAGAAAGAGTATGCTGAAGGTAAGATGCAGGAGAAGAAACCAAGAATCCTGATCACGGGATGTCCGATCGGAGGTGCAACGGAGAAGATTATCCGTGCGGTGGAGGATAACGGTGGAATCGTTGTAACTTATGAGAACTGCTCCGGTGCAAAATCTATCGATAAGCTGGTAGATGAGAACAATCCGGATGTGTATGATGCAATTGCAAGAAGATATCTGAACATCGGATGTTCGGTTATGACTCCGAATCCGAATCGTTTTGAGCTCCTGAATGAGCTGATTGATGAATATCAGGTA
>OLSO01002367.1_pt1 | contig 11680 bp, 11 predicted proteins | sample 1672441 | NCBI WGS metagenome assembly OLSO01 (sample SAMEA3136686, study PRJEB25190) | human gut metagenome | biome: human gut; feature: human-associated habitat; material: faeces | place: Austria | collected 2013 | reverse complement strand
AAAGCCATCGTATCGCTGGTATGACATCATAAGGGACGACATCGATCAGGCGATCCATGAGACAGACAGCTATGAGGCATTCCTCGCATGGTTCCGACGGGAGCATTACGTGGTGCGGGACGGTAAATATTTATCCCTGCGCCCGGAAGGCCGCGAACGTCCGGTGCGTACCGGGCGGCTTGGAAAAGGGTATGGAAAGCAGGAGATCTGTCAGCGTATACAGGAAAAAGGGCTTTTACAGGTAGAATACCGATACCGCACCTATGGCGACCGCGCTGCCATCAAAGCAGTCTTTTACCAGAAAGTGCAGCGCGCACCGCATTTTAAAATGACGCACTTCCAGAAGGAATTTTACCGGAGATGGAACAATACCTATGGCATCCGGAAGCCGGGACGAAAGCAGGCGTGGAGATACCGGAAGGACATTCTCGAGGTGCAGAAGCTCTCAGATGCACTCGCGTATCTCATTGATCAGGAAATCGGGACGCCGGAGGCACTGCAGGATCGTCTTGAAGCACTGGAACAGGAACAGCAGGCAACACGGAGGCAGAAGGATCTGCTCTGGAAAAAATACCGGCGCAATCCGGAGGACAATGGATTGAAAAAACTGCAGGAGATCGAAAAATGCAAAGTCACATTACGGGATATCCGGCAGGAGCATCGCCTGGCCAGAGAGACGTATCAATTGTTTACCGAATCACAGGAGCGGCAAAAGCAGCCGATCCAAAAGCAGACAGAGCAGATAGAAAATGACCCCCAACACCAGAAAAGTTGCTCAGACAGAGAGGAGGGACACATCTGGAAAACAGACCGGTAACACATATCATCCGGCAAAATCAGGAACCGGTGCAGGAGCGCTATGAAAAACTGCTTTTGCAATATGACTATTTGCATGAAGAACCATACAGCCACAAACGGGAACAGCTTTTTCTCATGGTGAGTCAGGGCTGTTCCGATTCTTTTATCAGGCATTTTTTTCAGGACGATGCGGGTATCTCATCGCAGGATCTCGACCTGATGCGGGGCATGGCGTTCTTCGCCGGAGAGGACTTTGTACTTTCCCGATTTTTTCGAAAAGAGACGGAAGAGGCCAGCGCGATCGAGCTGTTTGCAGAAGCCATCTCACAAAAACAGGAGCACACGCCCGACATCGCGACAATCTTAGAGGAGATCGGACAGCAGCTGGAACAATTTGCGCTTCAGCTGGAAGCTTTGAAGCAGACACAGGAACAGATAAAAGAGCAGTATGAGTATCTGCAATCCGGACAGGCCAAGGCCGCCCCGAGCCGTTTCGATGCATGGCGAAAGCAAAAGCTGATCCGCAAGGCCATTGCAGACCCGGCCTGCACCGCCGGGAAGTTAAAACAGATCCTAACAGATGCAGAGCGCCTGACCTATCAGCAGTTAAAAGAAAGGATACAGGAAGGAGACCGAACATGAAAAAGCAGACCACGAAAGCACCTCAGTATTATTTTGAGGTCCACACAGAAGAAGCACAGAAAGAAAACCAGAAGGACCGGCTGCAGCGCTATGCAGATGCAGCCGCAAAAATCCAGCGAACAGAAGAAGCAAAGGAGGGGAAGGAAAATGATGGAGTTTGAAGAATTTTGTGATTACATGAAAGACCATATTCTGGAACATTTCCCGGAAGAATATCAGGACAGAACGGTGCGCATAGACCATTACAAAGTAGAGGGAAGAGAAGAGACTTTGTTGGTCATTTCTCAGCCGGGCTATCGGTTCAAGCCGGTTGTGAAAATGGATCCTGCCTATGAGATTTACCAGAAAGGAGCTTTTGTAGAGCCGCTTTGTAAAAGGTTTGCGGAGCTGTGCGTAAATAGTATGAAAAATCAAGAAGCTCTTGGCAAAGACGCAGATTCTATTGTTGAATTTGCAAGGGTAAAAGATCAGATTTATTTATGTGCAATAGGAGTGACAAGGCATAAAGAAATGCTGGAGGATCTGCCACATCGGGTCATGGGAGATATGGCAGTTGTATGTAAAATTTATATGACACCGGATGCCAGGATTACGATACCCATCAACAAGGATCTGTTGAAGGAGTATGGAATTACGGAAAACCGGCTCTTTGAGATCGCGACGAAAAATAGTGAGCGGGATTATCCGGTAACGTTAGAATCTTTAGAAGAAGTGGTAAAAGCAATGAATCTAGGACTGGAATTGCCAACACCAGAAGAGAATCGCCTTTATATACTGACGAACAGCGAAAGAATGAATGGAGCTGCCGTGTTATTTTATCCGGGAATGTGTGAAAAACTCGCCGAAGCATTTCCAGATGGTTACTACGTGCTTCCATCTTCTACGCAGGAATGCCTGATAGCTCCAATGGAAGGATATCATGGTTCCATCGCAGATTGCGGGGAGAAACTTTCTGCTATGATACGGGAAATCAACGAAGAACGGGTTTCGCCAGAGGAACAGCTTTCCGATTATGCACACGTATACGACCAGGCCGAAAAGAAAATTGTCATGTGCAAAGACTTCGAAGCACGCTCCATTGAGCACAGGCCCGACCGGACGGGACGCTAGAAAGGAGGAGAAAAATGGAAATAAGAGCGGATATGCGGATCATTTCAGATAAAGATCTGTTTGCCATTGGTACGGTGACCCTGGGCGGCATTCTCCGGATTCAGAACGTCAAGGTACTGATGCTGCAGCGGGAAGGCGAAGCGCTGCGCACGATCGTAGTGCTGCCACGTAAAAAGCAGAAAGACGGCACATGGAAAGAAGTCATCCGGATCAAGGATCCGGTGCTGTGGGAACTCATTAAAGAACAGGTGCTTGCGGCCACGCGGGAGGCGGCAGACCGCTGGTTCCAGATGAAGGAGCCGGAGGAGATCCGGATACAGCTCTGCAGCGGTGGTAAAGTGAATGCCTACGCGGCGATGCAGTATGAAGGCATAGAGATCGATGGTATCCAGATCACGGAGGTAGCGCAGGGAGTACGGGTGCTGTTCCCCTATGATTTTCCAGAGGGGCGGATCGTGGGACTTGTGGAAGCGGCGACACCGGACATCCGAAAAAGCTTTGTCAGCCTGATTACGGCACGCTACGAAGAAGAAAAAGCAAAAGCCCGCCACGGGCCAGAGCGGGCAGACCAAAAGCGGGAGGTGGTCCGATGAGTGAAGTAAGCGATACGATCCAGCTGATCGTGATTTCCGGCAAGGTGATGTTCCTTGCCGGAAATCTGTCTCTCAAAGCGGCGATCCTGACCGCAAAGACCTTAGATACCATTTACCTCGCAAAGTGGAAGGGCAGCGTCTCCTATGCACGGCTGCGGAAAATCAAAGGGGATGAAGTACAGTTCCTCAATGTCTCGACAGAAGAAAAGAAGATTCTGCATGCGATCGAAAAGGAGATGAAGCAGCACGGTATTTTGTATGCCCGCCTGCCAGATCTCTGCGGCGGGGACAACCGCACCCAGTATGTCATATCCCCGTCGGATATGGTCAAATGCAGGGCATTTCTCCTCGACCATTTCAGTGGGAAATACGGAAAGATCAAGGCAGGCCCGATCCGGCCTGCCGATTATATCCAAACCGGAAGCGGGGAAGCGAGGCAGCTTCCCGATGCCCTGCAGGACTTCTTCGCAGAGCCCTCAAACGGAAAATCAGAAAGAAACGCAGGTGGACAGCAGCCGGAAGATCTGCAGAGGATCTGGAAGCTTCTGCCGGAAGAGACGAGAAAAATACTGGTGCAGCGCGATCGGGAGCTGACCGGAAAAGCAGGAAAACATCCAGAAGCAGAACTGCCAAAAGCACAGCTGCAAAAGCCGCGCATGCCTGCCACGTGGGCCGACCGGGAACGGGAGCAGGAGCAGCAGAAGAGGAGATAATATGCCAGAGAAAAAGCATACGCAAAAAGTCTTGCTGATCCCAATGTTTTTGCTTGCAGTTTACCTTGGGTACTGTATCGGAAGCCTGTATGGAACGGATCATACCTTCAAAACTGCAGCAGACCAGTTAAGAAGCATCGCCCTGCATCCCTTCCCATTACAGCTGACGCCGATGACCGGAAAATCGATCCTGGTCTGCGTGGCAGCCGTGCTGACCGGCACCTTGTATTACGAGTCTGCCAGACGCAACTATATGCCCGGCAGGGAATATGGTACAGCGCGGCTGGCAGAGCCAAAAGAGCTGAACCGCCATTTACAGGACAGTGACCCGCACCGCAACAAGATCATTACGGAACACGTGCGGATCAGCCTGAATACGAGGCAGACAAACTTAAACAACAACATGCTTGTCATCGGCGGTCCCGGAGGCGGCAAGAGCTTCCGGGTGGTCAAGCCAAACGGCTATAACCATGAGAGCTCCTACGTCTTCTGCGACCCGAAAGGGGAGTTGCTGCGGGATATCGGCAACTATTTAAAGCTGCAGGGCTATCGCATCCGTGTCCTGAATCTTGTCAAAATGTCAGAGTCCGATGGCTACAATCCGCTCGCCTATCTGCGCTCCGATGAGGATGTGGTGAAGCTTGTCACGAACCTGATTGCGAATACGACGCCAAAGGGTTCCTCATCTTCCGACCCGTTCTGGACGAAAGCAGAGAGTATGTACCTGCAATCAATCATCTTATATGTCTGGTACGAATTTCCAAAGCAGGGCAGGAAGGCGAACTTCCGAGGCGTGATGGAGCTTTTAAATAAGGCAAAAGTATCTCCGAGCGGCAAAGAAGATTCCGAGCTGGACATCCTGATGAACCGTCTTCCAGAAGAACATCCGGCGCTTATTACCTACAAAAAAGTCGTAAGCGGTGCGGCAGATACGATCCGGAGCATCATCATATCCGCCCATTCCCGTTTATCTTACCTGCAAAATGAAGCGATCCTGCGAGTGCTCGATGAAGATGAGATGGAGATCCGCACACTCGGGGAAGGGATTTACGAGAATCCGGAGCGGCGGACGGCCCTGTTCTGTGTTATTCCGGACAGCGACAAATCCTACAATTTCCTTGTCGGCCTGTTATACACACAGCTCTTTCAGGAACTGTATTACATCGCAGACCACAAATACGGCGGACAGCTGCCGATCCATGTCGCTCTCTGGATGGATGAATTTGCCAATACCGCACTCCCGGACGACTTCTTACGCATCCTTGCCACCTGCCGGAGCCGCGAGATCTCCTGCAACATTATCATCCAGAACCTTGCCCAGCTAAAGACCCTGTTCAAAGATGCGTGGGAGGAAATACCCGGAAGCTGTGATACGGTCGTGTATTTGGGCGGCAACGAGCAGGGCTCCCACGAATACATTTCCAAGCTCCTTGGCAAGCAGACGATCGACAAAAAGACGACCGGGGAGAGCCGGGGCGGTCACGGATCGAGCAGCCGCAACTACGATGTCATCGGGCGCGAGATCCTGACGCCGGATGAAGTGCGCAAATTAGACAACAAGCTTGCATTGGTGATCGTCAAGGGCTATGATGCCGTCTGTGATGAGAAATACCGCACATGGGAAAAAACGGAATACCGTCAGGCAGAACAGCTTGGGGCTTATCAGCACAAAAAAGACCATCTGCCGGAGCTATCCCGGATCACCTATTATATCGACGCCACCGGGGAGGAAGCGCAGAAGCAGTCCTTTCGGTATCAGGTAGAAAGCTATGGTGGGATCTTTGAGGAGTCGCAGATCTGGAAGGACATACAGAAAACGGGGGACGGTCTGTATCTGCCGGAATGGTACGGCGGCTATCTCTATGAAGGACTGGAGCTCTATCCGTTTTTTACATTACAGGCCGAGACGATCCAGACGGCGGCGGGACCGATGAAGAAGCATGCCATCACAGCCTGCCATACCGATCAGGGCCAGGCCCTGTATTCCAAAGAAGAGCTCTCAGAGATTTTTTTGGCCGAGAACCGGATTACCGTGAGCGAGAGCCTGTTATAGCGGCAAACGGACAATCCAAAAAGGAGGTGAATCGAAATGGACGATTGGAGTGAGATCGAATACCTGACCGAAAAAGACCTGCCCTACTTCCGGAAAAAAGCGGAAAAAGGAGAGGCCGTGATTCTGGAAATCCCGCCGGAGATCCTGCGCAGCATGGATATCAAGAGCTTGCTGGAAGACGAATGAATCTGCTTCCCGACACCGTGTCGGGAAGCAAAGGTATGATATGGCCCGCCGACGTACTGCACATATGGTACGCTGGTGGGCCGTCTTTTATTTGCCAAACAGCGCTTGTGTTCCTTCTTTAAGAAACTGTGCATGTTCTTTGCGGTTACGGGTGATGTATTCCAGTGTCACATAAAGCGGGGCAATCCGGTCGACCAGTTCCCGGACGCCGGGCGCAGTAAAGGGGCAGTGCTGATCGATCTGGAAAATGTGCAAAAATGCCTGTGTAGCCAGTGCTTCCGGGTCATCCTTTGGGGTGAGTGGATGCTGTAAATAGTCTTTCATATAAGCACCGCTTAATGACTGATTCAGGTGGATGCCCCGGATCATCGGAAGCAACGGCTCATGGGCGTCAAACATCTGATTCAGGCAGACAATCGCATCTTCCGGTGTCTGCAGATGGTAATGATTATTCATAAAATGTCCCGTATCAAGCATGATTCCCTTTTTTGCGTAATGCACCTTGGAAAGCAACCGGCTAGTGATGTCTGCATCAAGCATGTTCAGGCCGGGCCACCAGAGATTTTCCATCAGAAACCAGAACGGGTAATCCTGTCCGTCGAGCAGTTTGTTAATAAATGCTGCCGCAGCGTCCACGACTTCCGCATCGCTGTGCCGCATTTCATACGTCAGGGATTCCCCATAGCTGACCTGTGTCACATGGAAGACCACATATTCTGCCTGCATACGGCGGGCATAGTCCAGATCCCTCCGGTAATGAGCAAGTAGCATCTCCTGATCCAGATCCATCCAGTCTGTGATACAGCGCAGGTGGACGCCTACGACCATATCCTTTTCGACCAGATGCTGTGGATCATCGCCAAGCGGCATCACTTCCAGTCCGGAAAGCGAAAACGATTCATAAAAGTGGCGTAGATCTGCGGCATTTGCATAGCGGCCAAGATCATCCTGATCCATAGAAAAATTCATAGAGATTTTCATACCCATTTCCCCCTCGTCATTTACAGATATTCCGTCTGATATCCATACTCCTTACAGTACGTATCCACCTTTGATCCCTCATAGCACCGGATGACCGTGATCTTATTTGCAATATCCATTCCGATAAAATTCGGGTCATGGTGAAATTCCAGATATTTGAGTGTATTGCTTCCGTGGAAAGCATGGTCACCGATATAAGTGACTGAGCGAGGCAGGACGACGGACGTAAACGCACAGCGGAAAAATGCCGCTTCTGCAATAAATTCCAGCGATTCCGGGAACGGCTGATCCGTGAGCGGACAGAAATAAAACGCCTGCGTGCCGACCTTCTTCAGACCGGAGGGAAGATGGAATGCGTTCAGTCTCTTGCAGTCATAAAAGGCACGGTCGCCGATTTCTGCCAGCGTATCCGGAAGCGTGATGGAGGAGAGGTGCCTGCATTTGTGGAAGGCGAGCGGTTCGATCCGTTCCAGATTGCTGTTTTCTGCAAAGGTTACGTTTTTCAGCGCCATATCCCCGACAAAGAGTGCTCTTGGAAGTACGCGAAGACTGGCCGGAAGCACTGCGGCGAACAGGTCGGAGCATTCCGCAAAAGCACCTTCCCCCAGTTCCAGCAATCCGTCCGGGAGGATGATCCGTTTCAGGTGCAGGCAATGCCGGAACGCATGATGCCGGATGTATTTCAGGGAATGCGGGAAATAGATGGTCTCGATTTTCCGGTTTTCCGAAAATGCTTCCGGCCCGATCTCGGTCGCCCACACCGGGAGTTTCATATCCTTGCAGGAATAAGAAGGTGCGAGCTGCCGGTTGATCGTGCGCTGTACATGGACTACTTTGGTAGTATTCATAGATAATCCCTTTCTGCCACCCGCTTCTTTTCCGAAACCGAACCGCAGGTGTAATGACTCACACACTATCACAAGCTTTTTAGAAAAGCAAGAAAAAGTGATAGAATAACTTCAATTTCCGATCTTTGAATTGAGAAAGAAAGGAAAATAAAGCGAATTAGACAGAATATGTAGTAATTTTGTTCGAATAAATCTATAATATTCAGACAAAAACAAAGACAATAGCGAAAAATACTTGACAAATTCGCGGGGGGGGGTATAATGGAAAGCAAGGACACGTATCAGGGAATTTATCCGCGTGGGTAGGAAGTCGGGTGAGAATCCCGCACAGGAACGCTACTGTGATGAGCTTAAGCTCTAAGTCAGGTCTGTCTCTGGTACGTCGTGCACAGACCCTCGAGCTCAGGGTGCACGGTATTTCGCAGTTCGGATGTACTCCTTTGGGTACGTCCTTTTTTTATCCACGTAAATGATCTTCGGGGATGCGAGAGGACGACGCGGGAGAGAGACCCTTACAGCCAGCTACAGAATACTCCTAGTACAAGAGGAGAGGAGAAGGCAGGTGTGAGCCTGTCGAATGGACGAGCTAACCCATTCAAATGCAACTGAGAACAAAGAAGATGATTGCCAAATGGCAGAAAGGGAAATGACTATGAAGACTAGAATGAAAAAGGTATCAGCACTTGTATTAGCAACAGCAATGTCACTCAGCACATATGCATCCGCATTTGCAGCAGACATGACTGTCTACATCAGAGACAACAGTAAGGAAATTTCGACCTCAACGCAGAGCGATGACACTACGACTACGCCGAATATCCCGGTTGTATTTACGATTCACAACGTTGATTCCAAGATGTCTCTTTACAATGCATTGACACAGGCTCCGACGACAGCGGGAATGCTGGATACTGGCGTTACGCTTGCTACTACTTGGAGTGAATATAATGATACAACAGCTGGTAAAACATATGAGTATTTGCTGTCATTGTCTGCAACGGATAAAACCGGTGAAAAGACAAAATCTTTTGCCGGTACAAATGATGGAAAGAATACGCGATTAGATTATGACGATGAGGAAAATCTTCTTGGCGGAAAATATGAAGGTAACTCATGGATGTGGGGCTGGACTGATGGCAGTAATTTGAATTCCACCAGCTATCCGGATGTGACATTAAATAACGCAAAATGTAAGGATGTGGATTTTGCAATCATCCTTAGTTTTGATTATTCATCCTTTGAGTGGAAAAACTGAGAAGCAGGGAGCGAATGACAGAAATGCGAAATAAATGGTTGATTACTATTTTATCTGCATCTATGGTTTTGTCTTCACTGAGCCCTGTGGTAGTAAATGCAGAAAGTGTGGATGAAATTCAAATCCTTGCAGAGTCGGATGATGTTGAATCGGATGGAACACTGGAAGATCAGACCACCCAGCAGACGGAAGCTAGTACCAATACAAATGATGCAATCGCTTCGCTTTCTATTGAATCTGTGGAAAGTGTAGATTTACCTGCTACACAGACATCGGAGGAAGAGCAGGAAGCGATACAGGAATTGGCAGACACAGCAGCAGAGGAAAACTGGGAGACTTTAAGTAAAAGTGCCCCAAATATCCAGTTTCGGTATGATGGAACGACCCTGTATTTGCGGTTAGTGAAAAAAGATGGGCCAACGGATATGCCTGACTATCTAGGTAACAAAAATCCTACCTATAAGTTTAAACATCAGGCGGAGGCAGAGGCGGTTACTACCATAGTTATCGGAGAAGGCATCACATCAATCGGAACGAAGTGTTTCTATTCTGACACTACAGGAGCTTTTGCAAAAGTGAAGACGGTAAGTCTGCCTGATTCGGTCGAAAGGATAGGTGCTCAGGCCTTTTATATCGGAAGAACCGATCTTGGCAAGCTGGAAACGATTGATTTGTCACATGTAAAATCAATTGGCATGCTGGCATTTAGAGGTACTGCGCTGGAAAAGGTGGAATTTGATAAGGATATTACAATCCAAGCAAGAGCATTTTCCGATTGCAATAAATTAAGTGAAGTTTGCTATGCAGGGTCGAAAGCAAAATGGGAAGAGATCCTTGGAGCATATTCGAATCCAGATGATGAAAACTATGGAGCTACTCTGGAAGCTGTGAAGCATGTACATTGTAAGGAAGAGGCAAAACCGGTTCCGGCTACTTGTACCGAGGCAGGCGATAAGACATCTGTTTGCGGAATCTGTAATGAAACATATAAGGATGATAATGGCACAGAAAATCCGGCACTTAGTCATGTCTACTCTGAGTATACGGTAGACGTAGCACCGACTTGTACTGAAAAAGGCTCCCAGAGCCGCAAGTGTATGCGGGAGGGTTGTGATGCGACAGAGACACAGGAGCTGGCAGCATTAGGCCATGAGTATGCAGCAGAGTATACAGTGGATGTAGCAGCAACCTGTACGACAGCAGGCTCCCAGAGCAAACACTGCACGAGATGTGGTGAGGCAGACCCGGACAGCGTACAGGAGATCCCGGCACTTGGTCATGACTATACTTCTCAGGTGACAAAGGCAGCGAACTGTACCGAGGATGGCGTACAGACCGATACGTGTACCCGCTGTGGCGATGTGAAGACACAGGCGATCAAAGCGACCGGTCATCAGTGGGGTGACTGGACAAAAACAGCAGACGCTACAGTAAATGGTGCAGAACAGCAGCAGCGAACCTGCGCGACCTGCGGCGCAGTAGAGACAAAGACCGTAGGTGAGAAGCTGGCTCCGACCGCGACCGTCAATGCATCGAACGTCACCTTAAAGGTAAAGCAGTCCACAAAGGGGCTGAAAGTGACTGATCTGGCAGCTGGAGATTCCGTAGCATCTTGGAAGTCCACGAATACGAAAGTATTTACCGTAAAGGGCAATGTTGATGGCACGTGCACCCTGACTGGTAAGAAGAAGGGCAGCGCGAAGCTGGAGATCACACTGGCGAGTGGCCTGACAAAGACCGTGACCGTAAAGGTACAAAAGACAGCGGTCAAGACAAGTAAGGTCAAAGTGGCAGAGAAGAAGCTGACGGTGAAGAAGGGCGAGAAAGCATCCCTGAAAGCGACGGTCGCTCCATTCACCTCTGCTCAGAAGCTGACCTACACTTCTTCGAATAAGAAGGTGGCAACCGTCAGCAAGAATGGCGTTGTCACGGCGAAGAAGGCAGGCACGGCAAAGATCACCGTCAAGTCCGGCAGCAAGAAGGTCACAGTGACGATCACGGTACCGAAAACAAAGACGAGTTCGATCACCGTTGCAAAGGACATCACAGTAAAGAAGGGCAAGACCTACAGACTGAAGGCAAAAGTTGCTCCGAAGAACAGTGATGAGAAGATCACTTACACCTCTTCGAACAAGAAGATCGCGACCGTCACCAAGAGCGGTAAAGTCAAAGGCATCAAGAAGGGTACGGCGACGATCACGGTGAAGTCCGGATCCGAAACAGTCAAGGTAAAAGTGACTGTGAAGTAAACGGACACAGAAAAACAAAATAGCGATTTACAAAGAAGGGCTTTTCTTTCAGAGCAACTGCGGAAGAGGAACCCTTTTTCGAAATGGAAGGGAGGATATAGAAGGATGAAGCGTGCATGGAGATGTCTGGTAGGCTGGCTGCTCGTGGGACTGATAGTTTTGCAGCTTCCGATGACGGCACTGGCAGACGAGATCGTCCCGATTGAAGTGGAGGAGGCTGCGGAGCCTTTACTTTCAGAGACAGAGACCGGG
>OLSO01002364.1_pt1 | contig 11697 bp, 12 predicted proteins | sample 1672441 | NCBI WGS metagenome assembly OLSO01 (sample SAMEA3136686, study PRJEB25190) | human gut metagenome | biome: human gut; feature: human-associated habitat; material: faeces | place: Austria | collected 2013 | reverse complement strand
CCGCGTACTTACACTGGAAGGTCAGTGTTTCCGTCATACTGCCGGAATAATCCTCACTGACGACCAGATGAAACGTATCATCTCCATCCAGCGTGACCTTACCAGTTCCGTTCTTTCCGCTTGTCTCATTTACGAGTGTAATTCCATCCGGAATTGTGACCGTTGCTGTATTCCCTTCCGGAGCTTTGTACGTCACAGAACCGCTGACCCGGTCTGCGCCGACACTCGCATTGGTCGCCGTCAGCGTTGTCTCAGATAAATGTGTCTCCGGCTCATCCAGCTTTTTCAGTATGCCAACCACTTTTTTGACCAGTGCAACGCCGGAAGCATTCAATACGTTGTTCTCCCCGCTGTTCGCGTTCCAGTTGCTACCGTTCATATAGATATAAGAAAGGATATAGTGGGTCATCGTGTAGTAATGTCCGGTCGACGAGCATCCCGCATCCGTCAGAACCTGTTTCAGGCTCACGCTTCCCGATCCGTCCGCATATGTTACTTTTTTGCCCCACATCGGGCCTCCGTATAAATAATACATCCCCTTTGCCATACCGTTGGACGCATCCAGCTCGACCGCATCATCTTCCTTATAAGTATGGCCGGATCCCGGCGAGTTCAGTTTTGGCTGAATGCAGTATGCGGTCCGCGTCACGCTGTCGCTCCCGTCCTGCCACTGAATGGTTTTATAGGTCGTCGCCGCATTTCCGCTCTTTAAAGACGCCGGTGCAAAATAGATTGTATTGTTGACAATCAATTTGAACTTGTCCGGTGTATCCTCAGAAAGCAGGGCGATGCCAGCCTCGGATAGCCCGGTTTCTTCGGACTGAAGCTCAGTCTCGGTTTCCGGCTCTGTTTCTCTGAGCGTTGCAGTTTCGGCTTCTGACTCGGTCTCTGCAACTGCTGATGTCTCAGATTCCGGCTCCGTTTCTCTGGTCACTGCCGTTTCAGATTCAGACTCAGTCTCTACAGCTAACGATGTCTCAGATTCGGATTCGGACTCACTTTCGGTCTCCACTGCTGCTGTCAACTCGGATTCCGTCTCAATCTCAGTTTCTTCCTCTGCTTTTTCCGCAACGGCAACCGGGCGCAGCACATACCAGTCCTTTCCGCTCTCCTGATCCGTTACTTTATAAATACAGTTGTACGTTCCGGCTACGTTATAAACGATGTCATCTGAAATATACTGGATGACATACCGTTCTCCTTCATAGCCAACGCCCCGGAAGTCCTTATATTTATCAAACTCCCATGTGTCAAACGGAATAATAACGGTAGTTCCGGTAACGATGCTTCCCTGTTTTGGCAGACCGTCAACATCCGTTTCCAGCTGCTGCACGTATTCCGGCTTTGTTTCTGTTTGCCCTGTTGTATTTTCCGTTTGTTCCACCTGTGCTGCTGATGCTTCCTGTTGCATGTGATTTTCTGTCTCGACCGGCTGCACCGATGGCTGATTTTCTTCTGGTTGTGCGATGAACGATGCTTTCAGCCACACATCTGATTCTGGCATGACCGTCTTAATGCGGCCATCCTTTTCCCATGTATACGCTACCTCATCCTGCTTTGCATCCAGCAACTGCAACTGATTCAGCTCATATCCGTCCGAAGGCTGCACATAGAGCCGGACGACCTCACCGGCCACATAGGACAGTGTAATGTCACTTTTTTCCTTCTGTTTTTCTTCCTGCACATCTGCCATTTCCAACCTGTCCGCCTCATACTCATACGTGCATTCCCCGTAATAAGGCAGTGTGAAATGATACCGTTGCTCCGGCTCTGTCAACACTTCCGGCAGTTCACTGCTCTTTGGCTTTTCCGCTTCACTCATCGACTCCTGCTCAACCGCATAGGCCGGAAGCACTAAGGATGCCGCCGTCAGCGCTGCAAGGGCCGCGGCCACCCATTTCTGGCTTTTCCTCTTCATACCTGTGTTCCTTTCCATTTCTTTTTCATCCCAGGTCACTGCTGCCGATCCTTCGCGGCGGCGCACGGACACATCTGTGCTTCGTCTCCATAGTCTCTCTCCCCTTTTCGCGCAAACAAAAAGAAGGCCGTTAAGCCTCCTTCTGTTTTCGCTTGTTCAACTATTTTAAGTATAACACATGACCCGTGCATCCTGATGCGTCATCGTGATGCATTGTGCGTCATACTATATAAACAACTTTTCTTCCATTGATAATTTTTATTATTTTCATTAGCATACCCCCTCTTGACATTCAAGACATACATGCTATAATTAAATTAGTCATCTACCAAGTTGTAGAAGGATGTGCTGGAACGTCATTGGTATCTAAACCAATGGCGTTTTCTGTTTTTCATAGATTTCAAATTTCTTAATTCTTTTATTCAATTCCCAATCTCTCTCAATATAGAAACTTGTAATTAAGAAATAAATATTCCTTCTCTGCTCTAACACAACAAGAAACCTTTCCTCGTAAAATAACAAATTACATCGAACCTGTCCTCTATACATCTCTTCCCAATACAGTATCTTTCCACAATTATATTCTACAGAACATTCATAGTTCTCTATGATTCTTCTAACCCAGTTTAACCGTTCACTCCTTCGTAAATCTGGAATACGGTCATTAGGATCATCAGAATTATGTAGTAAATCCACATGGGTCATATGCGTGAAGCCATGTTCCCAGTTTCCATCCATTGGCTCACGTCTACTAATCACATCCCGCCCTTTAAAAATCGGTACTGTTTCTATGAATTGTGGTTTAAATACTTCCACGTATAGTTTATTCAAATAGTTATTCCACTCAGCCAAGTTCTCACATTCTATCATATTCGGAAGACATACTTTCGAGGAATCTTTTGTACAAATCATTTTACATTTCCTCCCCGTCCAAATTAATAAAGAACAAATTAAATTTCTGTTCGGATGGGTATGTAGATTTTTCCAGCGAATAGCTGCTCCTGTACTGAATGTACTGAACAAGTTCAAGTTTCGCTTTACTGGGGTTGATAATTATTCTATTATGATACCCCACTGCACCAATTAATAAATCAGCCAACTGTAAAATAGGTAATTCTTCCGAATTTACACACTGCATTCTGACAATTTTGCTTTGATCAAAATCATGATTTTTCCGGCTGATAATTTCTTTTAACTTCATAATTTTATTCGTACCCTTGGTATCCTTTTTATCCATATATATATAATTTTCAGCTTGTGTATCAACCAAACGAATTAAGCAGTAATAATACATTTTGTAGTAAAACTCATTATGCGTTTGCCCAAATCTTTCATGATCTAATTTGCTCTTATCCACAACAACCGCCCGGAATTGTAAATCTTGTGTATCAAAAAATAAATCCACTAAATTTTTAAAATAATCTAAATTGCAAGTAGAAACTTTATTCCATTTAATCTCTGCCATTTTAGGAATGTTAAAATTTTCCTTTATGTGATAAATACAATCAATTATCGCTTTACGGCTTGATTTCGGACATTTTATACCGCCTATAACCATTACTCTTTCATTGTCATGTTCCAAGTGACAAGTTTCATCACAATAAATATTATATTTTTCCATCCCAATACCCTTCCATTCTTTAAACACTTTTGATCTTTTCGAAAAAATTCTTACTTTCCAGTAAGCTTTTTATACTTACAGTATAGTATACTTGTCCCTAAACCAAAAGACAATTTCTACTTTATTTTCACCTTTCGCAATTTTGACCATGCCCCATATACGCAACGCCCCCGCACCTTTTTCCATGATCGCATCCGTACATAATAGGTTCTTTTCCGCTTCAGCTTTTTTAGTATGATTCCCGTCTTGCCTTTTCCGGAAAGTTTCTTTGTCTTGGCCTGTTTGAATGTTTTCTGTGCGCCATACTGTATTTCATATCCGCCTATGCCCTGCTTTTTCTTCCAGCGAATGACCAACTGGCCTTTCTTTTTGCTCCGCAAAGATGTGATCGCTACCTTGGGGAGCTTCTGGTGCGTGATCACCGTTTTTTCTGTTTTAGCCGGAGTTTGATCCGATGCTGCCTCAGACAGTTGCTCTGATTCTGGTATCTTAGTCTGGATCGAAAATGAAACAGGCCAAGCTACAGACGGCTCTTGCTTTAAGCATACCTGCAGAACCACCTTCCCGGATGCTTTCGCACAGATCATCCCATCTGCCATCTCTGCAATCTCCGGTGTCAGACTGCGGATCAAAAACGCATCCAGCTGATTTCCCCGCACGCCTGTCGTCTTGCCCCTATAAATCAGGTACAACGGAACGGCTGTCTTGTAAGGAAACTGATATATTCCACCAACTGTGCTGCTGCCACCAAAAGAACAGTTTTCCATATGCAATCCGGATATGACTCTGTTTTTTGTACACGTTCCAGTCTGGATCCCTTCATTTATCTGCTGATTATAGCCAAACGTCAGGATCGCGGCATAGCCACAGCCCCCTTGCATGCAGACGCCAACCCCCGCAGTCTTTACACTCGGATTGACCATCGCCCGGTAATGGCCCGGAGAATTTTTCCAGCTGTCGTATATTTCATAAGCCGAAAGCAGCTGGCCACCCATCTGCGCATTTTCCCCTGCCATTTTGCCAGTTGGATCTACTGTAATTGATGGTCTGCCATCCGGTCTGGTATGTCCGTATAAGACATATTGCTCTGCTGCCCGCTGCATAGCTGCCTCCTGCAGATCCGCATCCAGCACAAGTGGCTGCGCACCAAGCCGTTTCCGCTCTTCGTTCACATAATCCAGAACCTGATTTGCCCGGTCATAATATTCCGTTACCGTAAGATTCATGGAAAACGTATCATCTGTCTCTGCATACCCCTTTTTCTCTGATCCAGTTATCAGAATCAGGAAAAATGCTGCAAACATTACAATCCACTTTCTGATTTTTCTTTGTCCTTCCATAGCTCTCCTCCCTTTCATTTTATCTGCAGTAAAACGGACATTCGCAATCCATCTCTGGCTCTGCTGCTGGGCTCGCTTCGCTACTTGCTCATGAACGCAGTCGCTTCGCGCCTGCGTTCATCCTATAAACCGGGCCGCTCTGGTTTATAGCGATACCTGTCTGCCGCTAACCTCCCGGCAAGCTTTTCGCACAAGCGATCCTCCGCCTGCTCTGACAGTACCACTTCCGGAACCTGTTCTTTTCCGGCAAAGGAACATACTGCTGCACAAATATAATCTTTAATCGTCTTATATTTCTGCCTGTCGCGGTTCAAAATACAGCTATCGACCATCTGATCCGTCTCTTCTTCCATTGATAATTTGATCGTGATCTTTTTAGATTCCTTTTCTGATCGATTCATCCATTCTTTCCCTTCCTTTTGACTCGTCTCATTTGCTCTTTTCATCGGTCTCCAACTATTCACCCGTTGCTGCTCGGAACCAAAACCGAAAATTTACCTTCTTTCCTTTTGATTTTCTGCGATCCGGATTCCCTGTACCACCTGACGGATCGCACTATCCCCGGTACAGGTCGATAAGGTCACCACCGTTTCTGATTCGTTCAGTTCTGCACCTGTTTCCACTTCCGATACTGCACTCATTTTTTCCAGCCATTCCCGGTATGACGTTGCGTCCGGAAACCGGACGGCATAGGTGCTGCTCTGCGTACCCGCCGTATGGACACTGAATATCCGATACAGACAATCCTGTGTTGGCGTACTGAGCCAGAAATACGGACACCCGGCAAGCGTTTCCGGATTTTTATATTCTTTCAGTTTTGCGAACATGCTTCCGTCACGCATATTGTGGCCATACAGAATTGTATTATAATTTTTCAGGTCAGGGGAATTGTAGTAATCCATAAAGATACTTCCCGCAAACAGTTCCTCTTTTCGCACAGACCGGTGCAGATAATATTCATTATCATCTGCCTGCACCACCGGATAAGACAGATCCACTGCCGGTAAATACAGCCACGCCACAATGTCCTCATTCTCGTTTTTCAGTCCTTCCCAGTCCACGGCGATCTGATTCGGGGCATCTTCCGGCCAGCATTCCTGCGGTTCTGTATCTTCCTCTTTTTTATTGCCTTCCTGCCCGGCATCTGGTTCGAATTCCGCTTCTGTCAGGAAATACTTCTGCCGAACATCCCGGTACTCTTCCTGTCCTTTTTTATAGCCCTCATAGATCACCCATCCTGTCTTTATCCCCGCCAGAAGCAACGCCACAGAAATCAAAATCAGCCATTTACCCTTCATCGTCCAACACCCCATTTTTCCATTTGCTGTGTTGCTGCATCACATAGGTGTTGTAAATATATACCAGATTGTTCATCGCCCGTGACGCATTCCGCAAGACCGTAGACCGGCTGATACCATGTGACAGGGCATATTCCTTCTGCATCATCCCTTCGACATACAGCATCCGCAAAATTTCTTCCTGCCCTGCCGGAAGGAACCGCATGCAGCTACGCACATATCCAAGTTTCTGCTCTTCTTTTGCGATCCGCAGCGCTTCCTCCGACAACACTGCAAGGCGTTCCTCATATTCCCGCTCGATATTTTCCCATATGCGGTATAAGGTGTCCGAATCCCGGAAGCTGCTTCGCACCATACCTTCACCGGAATGGCTGCCATAGGCATTCAGCCGGATATATTCGTCCACTGTCACGATCTCGCCCTCTACCTCCTGTCTTCGTTTTTGCAGGCTCTCTTCCTGCATTTTCATTTCTGTCAGATATTCTGTCATCTCAGGAACCGTCATCCGCCCGGTATCTCCTCCTGTTCTAAAATAGACGCTTCCTGCTTCCTCTGCCTTCGTGACCGGTTCCTGATGCATAGCCTCTCCTTTCTCACTTCCCGACACGGTGTCGGGAAGCACTCATATCATCTCATCTGCATGCAAATCATGTTGTGCCTTGGCCTGATAATACAGATCGATCGTATTAGTTGCATTGAGCATGCTGCTTAACAGATACGCCTTGATGTTCCGTACCTCAGTCGTATTTTTCCGGAAGCATTCAAGCACATACCGGATGTGCGCATCATCGAGAAGCAGAAAGCGATTCCTGACATACTGGTACGGATATTTCACACCGCCAATCAATGCAGTCTCCCTTGGCACACTCAAAAACTCCGCAACGATTGCCACGATCTCATCCAACAGTTGCTCGTCTCCTGTCTTGCAATCATGCCGGAGCATGTCGTAAGAGATATTCTGCTTTACAAGCTCTGTATAAAACTCAAACTGCTTCATCTGATCCCTCTTATCTGTTTGTCCTGTAATTGTTGTTTGTTCTATATCAATTATATCATTTGATATTTTCGTTTGTTCTACATCAGATGGATAGATCGAATCGATCTCACTCCTGTTAGTCTTGCTGTTCTCAGTCTTATTACTATCAGTCTCACTCTTATCAGTATTATTAGGGTCGTTTTTTCGAACCTCGATAAGTCTGCTTTTCGAACCTGGATAAGTCTGTTTTTCAGACCTCGATAAGTTCGTTTTTCGAACCTCTACAGGTTCACTTTTCGAACCTCGATAAGTTCGTTTTTCGAACCCCGATAAGTTCGTTTTTCGAACCTCGATAAGTCTACTTTTCGAACCTCGATAAGTTCGTTTTTCAGACCTCGGTGTACGTTCCTTTTCCTCCTCATGAAGCGAAACATTCTGATCATCAGGGCTGGCTGTTTCCTGCTCTAATTCGAGTCCTGATTGGATAAAATTTTTCACATAAATAACATCTGACTGTCCGAATCCACGCTTGACGCGCTCGATTAACCCGATCCCTTTCTTCATATCCAGTTCCGCTAAAAGCTTCATACTCTTTGCCCGACCACAATTCATATAGGTGGCAACCTCTTCCACGGTAAAAATAATATAGACCCTTCCCTCCTCATCAAACCACCGGTTTCGTTTTGATAGCACCATCCGGTCAAGCATTAAGCCATATAATACTTTTGCATCAGTAGATAAATCCTGAAAATATTCATCGGTAAATAAAACTTTTGGGATTCGGTAAAAAGAAAATTGTTCCGCTTCATAAGCACGGAAATAATCAAATACTTTCTTTTGTGTCTCACCCATATCTTTCATACGCGCTCCGTTTTTCTGTTATTCTTCCAGTTCTCAAGCAACTCCAAAATCACCTCTTCTATCTGTTCACTCGCATATTCTGGTGGAAAATATTTGCGGATTTTTTGTTCTGGCAGCGTAAACTTGCCTGCCTTGGGTTTGGTACTTCCTAAAATCAACTGTACCGCCAGCTCGGTCAGATTTCCTTCCGCGCTATACCGCCGCAGTTCCCTGATCATTACACTGGTAACGGTCTGCTTCTTCTCCTGTATGCAATGCTGTACCCAACTTTGCTCTTCCCGCGATAAATATGACAGCGCAACACCATTCACAAAACTGATCTTTCCGTCATCAACCGCCTGCAGCAGAAACGGGATCAAACTGGTCAGGCGGATATAGCGCTGTACTGTCCTTCCCGAATCCCCGGCTTTCTTTCCAACTTCATCTGCGCTCTCACTCTCACCCGTTTTCGTTCCCTGATGCCGCAGGGCGTCCATCTTCATTTTGTAGGCCCACGCTTTTTCGCTGTACTTTAAATGCTCCCGCTGAATGTTCGAATCCACCATCACAACCACGGCTTCATCATCCGTATAGTTCCGTACCAGCACCGGCATCGTCGTTTTTCCGGCAAGTTCACATGCACGCTTCCGGCGATGGCCGGATATCAGCTCATATCCCCCTTCGGGGCGGGGCCGTACCAGCCCCGGATTTAATACGCCATAGGTTTTTATGCTTTCTACCGTTTCTTCCATCTTATCATCGTCCAGCACCTGATAAGGATGATTCCGGAATGCATGCAGCTCCTCAAGCGCCACCTCAATCATCTGATCCGAGTCATTTTTATCGGAAGCCATATCTGAAATTCCCAACAGGTCATCATAGCTGGTCAGCTGGATTTCTTTCTTCGGTTTACGCATTTTTCAGCACCTCCTCTACGATTACGCTGTAGCTGGAAGCGCCTTTTCCTCTTTTATCATAAGCATAGATACTGATTCCCTCTGATGTGGCCTCGGCGATTGCTTCTGTCCGCGGAATGCTCTGATCAAAAATCCTAATATCATTTCCGTAAGCATCCCTGATCGCCTGCTTATTCCTTTTCGCATTGTTATACCGGCAGCTATCCATCGTGAACAGGATTCCCTCTATTTGCAAATCCGGATTAAACCGTTTGCGAATGCCGCTTATGACTTTTAGCAGCTCTACCAGTCCATCTGCCGCAAAGTATTGTGGCTGCACCGGTATCAGAACACTGTCCGCCGCACTCAACGCATTGATCGTCAGCATCCCCAATGATGGCATACAGTCAATCAATATGTAGTCATACTCTGCTTCCAAAAGTACCAGATATTCCTTTAATACCTTTTCCCGATCCTCTATCGTAAGCAGTGACATATCCATACCCGATAACAGTTTATTTGATGGGATCACGTCCACTCCCTCTGCATGATGTAAAATTGCCTCCCGTGGATCACTCTCGATTCCCATTATGATAGTTTCCATCATACTTTTTAATGTCACTCTGAGATTCTTTGAAAAACCAAGGCCCATCGTGAGATGCCCCTGCGGGTCTGCGTCTATTAAAAGCACACGCTTACCGGCCTGCGCAAGCCCCACTCCGAGACTGATTGTCGTAGTCGTCTTAGCGACTCCGCCCTTCTGATTTGCGATTGCGATTACTCTGCACATATATTTTCCTCCTGCTTTATTCTTCTTTTTTATCTATCTCTGCATAAACACGAAAATACTTATTTGTTCCTTTATTGGTAAATGGCTCTGAAACTTCCTGGACTTTCACCTGTTCATTCCGTTCCAAAAGCCCTTTAAACCATCGAATATCATTTAATGTCCCTTGAAGTCTAACTTTTAACATGCACATCTTCCCCCTCTGTATACAAACAGTACTCTGGATAACGAATTTTAATTGCTTCCCAAAAATATCTGTCATATTCCTGATAAAATTTTTCGTGTTCATTGTTTTTGAAAATAATTGCGCGAGAAACGCTTTCCCTTGCACCTGACGCTGTGTTCTTCATAAACCAAAACCTCCTGTTTAAAGTTCAATTGAAAGGAGATGATCTTAAGAACGCTAATGACTTGAGTAACTTCGCTGAAGATTGTAGATGCTTATTTTACTCAACCAGTGACTTGAGTAATACTCAATTTGAAGTGATTTTAGATGGTTTTTAACGGTTTCTGGCGATACTTCACCATTTCGTTTTTCTCATAGAAAAAGGCCCCGAAAACCTCATAATCACTAGAAAACAGAGTGTTTATGAGGCTTTCAGAGCCTCTATAAATTTTGATTCAATTTACAATGCGAACTTCGCTTATGCGTTCATCTGAGCAGCAACCTCAGCCGCAAAGTCCTCGTTCTTCTTCTCCATACCTTCACCAACTTCGAAACGAACCATCTTAGTCAGCTTAAGGTCTTTGTTTACAGATGCAAGGTAAGCCTTTACGGTCTGCTTTCCATCTTCTGCCTTTACATACGGCTGCTCAAGAAGGGTGATCTCTTTGAGCTGCTTGGAGATACGTCCCTCTACAAGGCCGTTGAAGATTTTGTTCTCAACGATTGCAGCCTTATCAGCCAGTGCCAGCTCGGCAAGACTCTTCTTTGCAGCCTCAGACAGGAAGTTGAACAGATACTTGTTGTTCTTCTGCTCTTCGTATGCAGCAGCATCCTCTGCGCTGAATACGTTGCCTTCTACTGCCTTTGCAAACAGGCTATTCAGGATCGGCTTCGGAAGGGATGCCGGATCGTTCAGTGCACTGTCGATCGTGATCTCTTTCGTCTTTGCAAGCTCTTCTGCAGAGATATCCTCTTTTGCGATATACTGCGGATTCATTGCAGCGATCTGCATTGCGACATTGGTCAGAGCCTCTTTTGCAGCAGCATCAGATGCTCCGGAAGCTGCAACCAGAACGCCAATTCTTCCACCGCCATGGATGTAAGAAGCGACACAGTCGCCCTCAACCGTCTCAAATCTTCTGAAGGAAAGCTTCTCACCAATCTTCAGAGTCTTGTCAGCGAACTCCTCGGTAAGACCGCCATCCAGAAGAGTCTGTACGTCCTCGCCGTTTACACCGCCGCAAGCGCCGGATGCCAGTGCCTTGTCAGCAACATCCTGAACGAACGCCTGGAATACTTCATTCTTTGCAACAAAGTCTGTCTCAGAGTTTACCTCTACTACAACAGCCTTGTTTCCATCAACTGCGACACGGCAGATACCCTCTGCAGCGATTCTGGCAGCTTTCTTTGCCATCTTTGCTGCACCGCTCTTCTTCAGAAGCTCTACAGCTGCTTCCATATCACCGTTGGTCTCGGTCAGGGCCTTTTTGCAGTCCATCATACCAGCGCCAGTCGTTTCTCTTAACTCTTTTACCATTCCTGCTGTGATAGCCATTATTCTGTTCCTCCCAAAATCATGTAGTGAATGATTACTCAGCGATCGGCTCTACCGGAGCTTCCTCATCGTATACTTCAGCAACTGCTTCCTCAGCACCCTGCTTTGCCTCGATAACAGCGTCTGCCATCTTGGAAACGATCAGTTTTACGGCACGGATTGCATCGTCGTTACCCGGGATTACATAGTCCAGCTCTTCCGGATCGCAGTTGGTATCAGCGATACCGATCAGCGGAATACCCAGGGTATGAGCTTCCTGTACGCAGATTCTCTCTTTTTTCGGATCTACTACGAAGATAG
>OLSO01002358.1_pt1 | contig 11709 bp, 14 predicted proteins | sample 1672441 | NCBI WGS metagenome assembly OLSO01 (sample SAMEA3136686, study PRJEB25190) | human gut metagenome | biome: human gut; feature: human-associated habitat; material: faeces | place: Austria | collected 2013 | reverse complement strand
TTCAACGGTTTCCGGCCAGCACCGGGTTTTCTTGGTTTATATGGTCTTTTATCTCACACAAAAATTCTCCAATCTCACAGCATTCCGATCTTTTTCCGATATTATATACTCAGCTTCCGGCCACGACTCACCTTCCCAGACAAAATCCGAATCATACCGCACAGCCTTGGCAGCTTCACCGCAGAAATCATTATCCACACACCACTGCATCAAGGTATCATCTTCCAGCGTCAGGTATCCATGCGCAAAACCTCTGGGAATTAGCATCTGCTTTCGATTTTCAAAAGACAGCACCGCACTGTAAGCATGACCGAAGGTTTCTCCTGGGCGCAGATCCACAGCCACATTGAAGATCGAACCATGTAGGCAAGACACCAGCTTCGCTTGGGCGTGTTCCCCTTCCTGAAAGTGCAAGCCACGCAATGTGAACGCTTTCCTGCTGTATCCCTGGTTAATCTGACAGATTGTGAAATCCACCGATTTGTCGTATGGCACAGCAAGATATCCTCTGAAGTCTTCAAAGGCCGGGGCTGTGAGTATTATTGGCTTCGTATCCATGTACACTTCTCCTTTTATTTTCGTTTCAAACTATATGCTTTTTAGGAAAACACAGAGGTGTTCTCCCCCCTGTGTTCACCATTGCTTTCTGTACTCCCTTGGACTGATACCTTCCACCTTGCGGAACATCCGGCTAAAGTAGTTTGCATCTCCCATGCCAACGCCAACGCCGATCTCATCCACAGTCATATCTGTGAAGCGAAGCAGCTGCTTGGCTCTGGTGATCCGCTTTGAGATCAGATAGTTATTGACTGTTGTTCCGTAAGTCTCTTTGAAGATTTTGGACAGATAAAACTTGTTAATAAAGAACTTTTCTGCCAACTCTTCCAGCATAATTTTCTCCGTATAATGTTCGTCCAGATACTCCTTCACGGCTGCCAGTTCCATTCTCTTCCGGCTCACCGTCACGCTCTCTGGATGCCAGGACTGTTCCATCAGTAAAGTGAGTAAAGTCCCCAGTTTCTCATTAATTCGCATATCCCGGATATAATCGGAAGATGATGCCAGATTGTAGAGGTCACTGAGCAGACTGGTAAACGAAGCTATGTCATCCGGATGGAACACAGGCCGACCGCCTCGCTCTTTGTACTTCTCATATACAGCCGGAAGGGACGGTGCATAGAAATGGCACCATTGGAGAGACCAGAGATTGTCAGAAGTCGAATGGCTATATGCTTTCCGACAATCAATGAACACGCAGTCTCCCTTGCCTAGCTGATAAGTCTGCTCCTCGTAGGAAAGTTCTCCCTCGCCAGACAAAACAATAAAGCAAAGAAACGACACCAAATCCTCTCTCTGGGATACATGTGGGTGAACAGCCTGCAAAGAGCCAACCTCCTGCAGATGGAGCAAGGATGTTCTTGCAAAGGTTGATGGGGTGTAAATGATTCGGGAGGAACTTACGGAAGAAGACTGTGGATTGAATAGTTCTTGATCCATAAGCTGCTCCTTTCTCACAAAACCCGAAAATACTCTTAGTTTGAAGATTTCAGCTTTTCTATGTATTTTCTGAATTCTGCTTTCGTTTTGTAGTACTTTCTTGAACGTACATCATGTCTTATAATGCTTTTTCTCCACTATTAAGTCTATCTCTAAGAATTGTAGATGAAATTCCATCTGTATGATCCAAATATACTACCGTACATCCAATTTCAGACAGTTCCTTTTCATATTTGTTCCACGATTCTGTTCCTTTCCAATCAGAGCCAACAAACACAGCATCTGCATGGTATTTTTTTACAGCAGCAACTTTGTCCATATCATTTTGTGGAACTACTTCATCCACACACTTTAATTCCCTAACGATTGCCATTCGTTCGGTTTCACATATAATAGGAAGTTTCTTTTTTCTAGCATAACAAAGCTCATCTGTTGTTACTCCTACTATTAAATATTCGCATTGCTCCTTTGCCCTTTTTAATATGTTTAAATGTCCAATATGAAACATATCATACACACCTGTCGTATACCCTATTTTATACTTTTTCATTATTCTCATCCTTTTTTCTTTCTCATCTGTGGAATTACTCTTCGGACTAATGCTTTAAAATCTTTAGTCCAACCAAATTCAATCAAGAAAATCAAATTAGCTGTAATACAGATAGCAATTCCTTTTACAAAAAATCCCAACCAGCCGTTTATACTAATCTTATTTATTAACCATATTTGAAAAAGTCCATTAATTACTACGCCCAAGGATTCCATTATATACTTTATATAATATTCAACTGGTGCCTTTCCAAAATTATTTTTATAGACAAGCCACGGATCAACTATTGTAGTTGTACATAGTCTTGATATGCCTGTCGCAATAAATATTCCCGTCAATCCAATGAGTTTTCCCCACCATATTGATAAAATAATATTTATTATAGCCGATATTAATGGCACCCATCGACTTTGAACAAATAACCCCTGTGTTGTTCTAAATGTATAAGCAGCATATTGCACGCCATTGATATATAGACTGAATAGAATAGCAAACACTACTGATTGTTCTAACAAATAATTTTTGCCAATCCATAACTCAACAAAATCATTGGCCAGTACAAAAAAGCCAATAGCTATAAACCCATATAACCATACACACAATAATAAAAGTTGGTGCATGACATCTCTCATTTGTGTCTTGCTGCCTTTAACCGAAAGGTTCCCAACACTTGCTGTTAAAGATGTAATTGCACTCCCCACAACATTGGTTACATTATTCATAAGCATCGTATAATTTGATGCTATTCCAACTGTTCCAACATTAATAATTGCAGATATTATAATATTGTCTGTTCCATTAAGGACGACAGATCCAATCTTATACACAAACAATGCTTTTACATTTGCAAATATTTGCTTTGTTTCATTCTCGCTAAGTTCAGCATCATTTTTTTCCGTTATAAACGGATACATTTTATCCGCCTTAATTGATAATGCAATATTTTGTCCCAATGTGCACACTATATAAATTATCAAATATGTAAGATACTGATGCGTGAAAAAGAGAAAAACACTCTGCAAAACAATCTGAACAAACTGGAAAATTCTTGTGTATATCTGTACAATATAATCCTTCTGGTTAGCTGTAATAAGAGTTTTTTTGTAGCTGCAAAAATACGAAGCTGAAGTATTTATCAAAAAAAGTACATATACTAAAGTCAAATTTTCTTTAACATCTGGCTTTTCTCTAATGATATACGGTAAAAAAGGAATAACACACAGTCCCATTACCAGCACAGAAATTCCTATAAAACAATAAGCTCTTTTATATAATTTCATTAAGGCTTGTATTTTTGTTTTATCCTTATCGGCAATCGGTTTATAAAGGCTAAAAACAATTGCGCTACCTATTCCAAGTTCGGCAAAAGATAAAACCGTCAAAATATTTGTATATAGGCTATTAACGCCCAAATAATCTGAATTGAGCAAATAAATAAAAATGGTTCTGCTTATAAAGCCCAATACCACATTTACAATCTGCATAGCTGAACCAGTCAATGCATTTATCATTGCATTTCCTGTTCTTGAATGTTTATCCATCGCCAACCTCCTTAGTTGCAATAGACAGTCCTGCAATAACCGCTAAGGCCAAATACATATATGCATTAAACGACACTTCAACAATTGAGCAAATAAACAGTGTTGTAATTAGCACAACAAATGAATATGCTTTTTCTTTAACACTTCGAGATGTCTTCCCCAGTCTATAAAAGGTTATAACTACTAACGCAATAAATGCGCACAAGCCAATTGCTCCATAATCAATAAGAAACTTAATCGTTCCATTCTGAGCATTACCAAAACCGACAATTTTCTCAACAATAGTGTTTTGATGTCCATATCCCCAAATTGGATTTTTCAAAATTATTTCAGTTAAATAGGCATATATTCTCGTTCTTCCAGTCAAAGAACTATCCTCACCCAATATTTTTGTTATAAAATATTGAATAGAAGGAATCTGCAAGACCGTATTTAGTGAAACATATATTAATGTAATTCCGCCCCATAAAATAGCAATAAACTTTACACCACTAATTCGCTCTATCAAGATATCTTTTATCATCAACATTCCCCAAACCACTAAAACTGCAACAACTCCAGTCGAGCAATCTACTATTTGAGAAATAATAATTGAATATATAGCCAATCCTGAAAGTTTAACTTTTTTTAGTCTTCTAATTTTTGAATACAACAGCACTATCACCAAACAGTGCAGATATACAACTCTAAATTTACTTCCAATTAAATAATACGTTCCATAAAATTTGATTCCTAAGATGCAAAGCATATCATTCAAAATCATTATGCTTAAAAAGAATGATCTTAAAATATCTAAAAGCCTACTGTATGATTCTTTTTTTATATAGTCAGCAATTATGTAGAATGCATCTACAATCATTAACCCATATATCATTGTAAAAAAGAGAATCCTACTACCATATCCATAGTTGATATATGTTGAAAAAAGAATAGCTATCGGAAACATAAACACATACCACATAGAGCGAAACTGGCCGCCAATTTTGATAACATATATAAATAATACTAAGGCCAAAATATATGACGCATAATTGTAAAATTTTACCGGAAACAGGAAAATTTCAAATAGCATCAACAATAAAATTACTATCATTATAGAGGACTTTCTTATTTTCATTTCTTAGCATCCTCCATTCTGTATGATTCAAAACGATATATACTCCGGTGCATGGTTAACCCTTTTCTCTTTTTCTGGCAATTCCATATAATTCGTTCCAAAAATTTGTTTCAGAACAAAATCATAATCATTTGGGACAAAAAATCTATGTCCCTCAAACTCCAATTCTTTTAACGGATAATATTTTTCTTTTAATATTGTCTGCTTTTTATAGTTGTAATTTGACCCCACATTAAAATAATATTGTGCATTTCTATTTTTGTGCGATACAATTTTCTGCCCTAAACGCATCCATTTATTAATGCTCATTACCCTAGATAATTTTGTCAAAATTTTAATTTGCAAAGGCACATCCCCAGCTATTACCCCTCTTCGGCAATACATAACATACTGGATTTTTCGTGCGGTCTTAATTCTGACTTTCTGCAAGAAATCATTCGGCTTATTTCCATCATCTAGTGGAAATACATCTATAAATATACCTTTATTTGTTTGTATATTCTTTAACCTGCTTTCAGCAAAGACCGTCCCATTTTTTCTCACTTTTCCAAATAATAACCAATAATCAGCATCATTCTCTACACATTGAAAATGATATTGACTTCCCAATGCCTTACTGGATATTTCTACAAATTTTTGATAATCAGCTCTCGGCATCGCTATATCAAGATCATCATCCCAAGGTATAAATCCTTGATGCCTTACTGCTCCAAGTAAGGTTCCACCGACTAAAAAATATTTAATATTATTTTTTCTACAGATATCGTCGACTTTCAAAAGTATTTCCAATTCAGTCATCTGCAGTTTTCTCAACATATCCCCTGAAATCATTTTATCTCCTCGAATAAATTGTCATCATAAATGTTTTTAGTAAACAATTCCTTATGTTGTGCTATCCATTCTTCATTTTTATCCCACCATTGAAACTTATCAAGCTTTTGAATCAACTCTTCCCTGAATCTATACTTTATTATTTTGGCGGGGACTCCTGCAACTATAGAATAGGCCGGAACGTCTTTAGTAACTACTGCCCCAGCTGCAACAATTGCACCATTTCCCACTTTGACTCCTTGCATAATAACAGCACCATGACCAATCCAAATGTCATTGTTTAATATTGTTGGCTTAACTTTTGGAAACTCATTCTGCAATTTTTCCTTTAATACGCGTGTGCAAATAGGATATGTCGATAATCTATTTATGTAATGTTCCCCAGGTCCAATACAAACATTGTGTCCCATTGAGCAGTATTTCCCAATTCTTACTCCAGGATAAAGATAACCACTATTTATATACGTGTAGTCTTTAATTTCTACATCTCTATCTATAAATGTGACATTTTCACCTAACATCACACCTACACCTATTTTTTTCTTCAGAATGTCAATCGGTATGTTTATGCAACCAATTTCTTGTTTCTTTTTCTTCGCATAATAATCTACAATTATTCTACGCATCATCTTCGGTATTCTCATTTTTTATTTTCCTATATATTTCAATTAATTCTCTTCCATTAATTATTGGGTCGTGAGTTTGTAGCGCATGTTCTCTCGCTTTCGCTCCAATTAACGTCGCATCAGCCTTCATTGAAAAGATTTTATCCACATAATAAGCAATCATATAAGGAGCATCTGTCTGATAAATAAATCCCTCTTCTTCATGTTTTATCATATTCTTTACTCCCCCAACATCAGAGGTTATGCAAGGAACACCTAATATCATTGCCTCACCAACAGAATTTGGCGAATTTTCAATTACAGACGAACTGACAAAAACATTAGATGCTAAAAATCTACTCTTCATCTCCTTTTCAACGAGCGGACCAGTGAAAACCACATTCTCGCATAAACCTTGATTTTGTATAAGTTTCTTTAAATATTTTCCGTATGAGCTTATTTTATATATGGGAAATGCACTGATATTAGCACCCGCAACATACAGCTTTACATCTGGATACTTTTTCTTAATCAGCGGCATTGCCCTCAGCATAATATGAAGTCCTTTTATAGGAGTTGTTGCTTGACTAATAAAAATGCTATGTTTCTCACAATTATCAAAACTCCATTTTCCATCATAAAATGATTTACGCAAAACTTCATTGTTGTGATAGTATTGAGCATTTGGTGCCATCTGCATCGTACATGCCCTGTCCCAATCTGTTCTTCCTATTACATTTGGAATTAACGATAAAGCCTTTTCTTCATATTCCCCTCTGGATTTTAGCTTCTTCGCAGCTTTACTTTGGTTTTCATTTTTTAACCAATCTCTAATTGTTCTTCCATACACAACTTCCACTGGAAGTGAATTAAGGTAGTGCTGCGAATATATGGATACCAATCCTTGTATGGAAACAACTAATTTTTGTCTGATTTTCTTATCCATACACGCTTCAACCATAGAATAGCAATGCGGAAATTCTGTCCCCATTAAATGGATGATATCTGGAGCAACATTATCAATTATGTCGCCAAATACTTTTTTTAGATCAGGATCATATTTTATCGAGTTTTCTTTCTGTGGATAACCAATATATTCTACATTTGTATTCGTATCATATTGAACTTCTTTTGTTCTTTTCTGTGGATAACATATTGCTAAATGAATGCTATTAAATTCTACAAGTGCATTTAACATCCCTGATATCCATCCCTCATTTACATTTACAGCAGTTCCTTTTGCAATTGTAGGAAGGGCAAAATTTATCAGCCACATAACCTTCATATTACTGTTCCCCCTTAAAACCAATTTGTGACATCAAAGCTACCCTTCGGTGCACATGTAATTTTATTTGGATTTTTGTTTAAAAAAGATGCCCAAAATCCAAAGGTACTATTAGTAGAAATGTTATGCTTACACATTGACATCAATTGCATATCTATGTAGCTATCTTTTCCACTATTCCAATTAACAAAAGTTATTTCATCTTTTTTATCTAATCCTAGTGTTTTCAAATTATGTAACACCCATTCTGGATCATCAGAAAATATGTAGAAATGTGCATTTGCAACATTTTGTTTTACATATCCAACACTTCTTTTAAAGTATCCAAATTTAAAACAATCTGCATTATATTTATAACAATCAGATTTCCTAACATGAATACTTACTGAATCACTGTTTTGTATCTCAGATGCTACAGATATATTCTTTTCACCACATAACTTTGGGAATGAAAAAGCTTCCAATAATTCCTTTCTAATTGATTGAATTCCAGAGTTTGGTCTAATTATTTCAAAAAGATCGAAAAAGAATTCTTGTTTTTCATCTGAAAATGCTTCACATGTAGTGTATGAATTCATGTTATTTTTCCCAGAAATATTCCATGCTATATTTCTTAACAAATATCCCCATACCGTATTCCTATGTTCAACATAAAACTCTTTTAGTTTTGATCTTCTACATGTGACATTTCTAACATTATCTAAACCTATTAAATTGTTATTGTATAATATTTCAGATATAACGTTTTGAGAAGCAGCCCATCCTATTTCCCAGAATTTCGAAGCCAAAATTTTATTAATTACGCTACTGTACTCTTCCTCTAATTCATCTTTCACATCATTTACTTTTATTCCAAACACTTTTTCAAGTTCATAGCCATTCCACATTTTCATATGCTTTTCTATTCCAGGTACATCAAATAGAAAAGTTTCAAGGCACACTTTTTCTTGTGGATATTTTTTTTGTAAAGCAAGATATTGCGCATAGTAACACATCTGGTTACCCAAGCCGCATTCACAATGCACGATTTTCATATTAATCCTCCTCCCACCAAACTCTATCTATTTTTAAGATATTTAGCCGGATTTCCGGCCCACACTTCATTATCTGGTACATCCTTGGTTACAACAGAACCTGCCCCTATAATTGCGTTTTTTCCAATATGAACTCCCTTTAAAACAATCGATCCCGCTCCTACAAAGGCATTTTCTCCTACAATTACTTCCTTGGCTGGTACAACTTCAGGCACATCTTCTCGATTTTCACGATATAAATCATGAAAATCGTTGTCATAAATTTTTACGCCTGCTCCTAATCTTGCACCCTTTTTTATATGAATCTTATCCCTTGCATTTAATGTAGCATTTGAAATTCCTACATTATCTTCAATAATTATCGTTCCACTTTTACTTGTGTGCAAAATTGTTTTTGGAAAGAACCCTAACTGGCTTGAATCTATGTTCGAATTAATCATAACGTCTCTCCCCAATCTTACGTTTCCATAACTATTGATAAATACTTTTCCTCGAATCTTAGGGAATGATTGATATTGTATTCTCCAAAATTTGAAAGGAATATAATTTCTTAATACTCCTAGTATTTCTTTTCCTAAGATTAAAATATTATATACTTTTCTTTTAATATCCATTCTATATTTCCTATTTAAAATTGTTTGGTTGAAACGTAATCACTAACCTGTGTAATCGTAATTTTATTTGGATTAGGATTTAAAAAACTGCCCCACCATCCAAAGGAACTTTTAGTTGCAATATTATGTTTACAATTTGCCATAATCTGCATATCTCTAAAGCTACTATCGCCACTATTGATACCTACAAAATAAACTTTATCGTTCCTTGAAAGTCCAATTTCTGAAATATTGTTTTCACACCATTTCAAATCATCAGAGAAAATAAAAAACACAGGAGCTACAACCTTTGTCTTGATATAAGAAATGCACTTCGGAAAATATCCAAATTTGTAGCAATCCTCATTAAATTGCAGATAATCCGACCTACGAATGTGTATCGATACCGATTCTGTTGTCTGGACTAGCTGCAAATATTTCAAATTGTCTTCGTCCTTTGGGGTATTGAACTGTAATCCAGCTCTCACTTTATCCCCGACTTTATCTTGAAGAAACTTACTTTTCATAAAATCCAATGTGATATTATAAAAATAGTTTCCTTCTTTTCTTTCATATAAATGCTCGCCACAATCTTTGCTCACTTTTTTATACAAAGCGTATGCAACTCTTTTTCCTTTGTATATGAAAGCCGAGTCTGTTGATTCTGTAATAATACTTTTTACAAAATTCTTTATTTTAGATTTAATTCCAGAAGACGATTCACCTATTTCACCAAAGGCATTTTTTAAGTCGAGATTATATTTTTTCATCATCTCAATAAATGCTTCTGTATAATTCCAATTGTGCTTCCAGAACTCACTTTTTCTCAAATATTCTATTTGCTCTGCCACCTGCTCCTCTGAGAAGAGACTTCTAATGTCCGGAATTTTCACTCCAAAAACTTTCTCAAGTTCATAGCCGTTCCACATAGATATTGTGGCATGTGCTTCTTTGACATCATATAAATATGTATCAATATAAAACTCATCATTTGGATTGCTTTCCTTGACTGCCACATACACTGCATAGCATGCCATCTGATTTCCCAGTCCGCCTTCAACGTGTATTACTTTTATCGCCACGCTATTATCTCCTTGCTTTTATTTCAAGGCACCCTTGCCCTGATATCTAGTCCCCATCTTTTTACACTCATAAATTTTCGCATCTACTAAATACCGGTACCAGTATGCCTGAAGGAATGCATATATTTTTCCTTCCTTGCCATCCAAAAAGCCTAGTTTTATATAGTATCGATATAGATAATATAAATGCGATCTAAAACCTATCGGCAATTTATAATACACATTCATTTTGAACCAAGACTTTGCATCTAGTTCACTCTTGGCTTTTGCATTTTCCAGATTTTCAAAATAATCTACTGTCTCACGAGACGAATACCAATTATGCTTATTGACGAAGTATTCAAGATTTTTGAAATCAAAATGCAGGCAATCATTTTTCATTTCGATTACTTTTCCAGAACTTAATACGATGTGCTCATCCATATTTCGATCTTCTATTTCGCCGAACTTTGTTTTATAGCAGTTCATTTTCTTCCAGGGATAAACACCACCGTGATACAAATCTTTCCCTAAAAAATTCTTTTTAAACCTCAAAACAATTCCAGTAACATCGGTTTTCATGTTACTATCACAAAGCTGTGCCAACTCATTTGCTGAATCCGGGGTTAACCGTTCGTCTGCATCAATTCTTAATGTCCACACAGTTTCAGCCTTAGCAACTTCCACACCATATATATACTGTTTGGCATAGTTTTCAAATGGATGCTGGTAAACTTCTGCTCCCATTCTCTTTGCTATTTCAACTGTTTTATCCGTGCTGAAACTATCTATTACTACAATTCTTTTAACTGTCGCAATAATAGATTTAATGCACTCCTCTATATTAACTTCTTCATTTTTTGTAAGTATTATCGCTGTAATATCTGCAGCCATTTCTATTAAATTCCTTTCTTATCGTTCTGCTTTTTCCAAGAACTTATCTACATTCATCACCAGATGGCCTAATTGCTCCAATTCAGAATCGTTAAAATTCCACCACTGAATCTTCTCCAGTTTTTCAATTGTTTCATCCGCAAAACGTTTTCTTAATAAATCTAGCTGGATTTCCTGCCCAGATTTCATACGGACCAACATTTTTAGTAACAACGCTTCCTCCGCCAATCACAGCTCCATCACCGATTGTTAAACCAGATAATATCGTAGCTCGTTCTCCAATCCAGACATCATTACCAACACAAGTTTTTGTTTTCCATTCAAATGGATTTTCTGCATAACAAACACCTGTAGCATTATCCTTAAGGTGAAAACACGGCGACGTTGTTACCCAATCAATCGGATGCTTTGCCCCCCCACATAAGCTTCACGGGCAATAGAACAAAAACTTCCAATCTCACTGTCATATACAGCGGCCATTGTTCCAATATAAGTACATTTTCCTATATTTGAACGTTCTAGTTTCGCAAGAGGTTTAATTGCTGTTGTGGTGTTATAAGTAACATCATGTAGTACCGCAAATGGACTAATTCTCGTTCCACGGCGTTGAAGAAATGATTTTATTAACTTTACTATCTTTCCCATTTTTACCTCACAGCTTCAGAATTTCTTCTGCGTACTTTCTCACCGACACATTTCTG
>OLSO01002357.1_pt1 | contig 11712 bp, 10 predicted proteins | sample 1672441 | NCBI WGS metagenome assembly OLSO01 (sample SAMEA3136686, study PRJEB25190) | human gut metagenome | biome: human gut; feature: human-associated habitat; material: faeces | place: Austria | collected 2013 | reverse complement strand
GTCACCACCGGTCTTCATCTCTGGAAACGCCAGATGCTTTTCTCAATCTCCGCCGGGACGATCTGCTATATGCTGCTGCTTCGGTTTGTATTCTGAGATACCATTAGACGAATTGTCAAGCATAGATTTATTTCCGAGCATTTTCGCCCTTTATTTGCTTACCCTTGACATCAATACTACCGTCTCCACATGCTCGGTCATCGGAAATAAATCATACGGCCAGCAGCCCTCTGCCTGATAACCGTGCTTTCGCAGGTAAGCGAGGTCCCACGCCTGTGTCTGCGGATTGCAGGAAATATAGACAACCTTCTTCGGGGCAAGGGTGACGATGGAAGATAAAAATGCCTCGTCACTGCCCGCGCGCGGCGGATCCATAAAAACTACATCCGCATGCTCTCCGGCTGCCGCCATCTCTGTCATAAAAATGCCTGCATCATTTTCATAAAAGCGTGCGTTTTCCACGGCATTCATCTTTGCATTGCGCACCGCGTCCCTGACTGCATCACCGTTCAGCTCGACACCGATCACCTCTTTTGCCTTTCTTGCTGCGATCAGGCCGATCGTACCGATTCCGCAGTAGGCGTCAATCACCCGTTCCTTTCCGCTCAGACCCGCCAGCTCCATCGCCTTCGCATAGAGCTTTTCCGTCTGTACCGAATTGATCTGGTAAAAGGATTTTGGGGATATCCGGAAACGGCAGCCGCAGAGCTCATCCTCAATGTAGCCCTTGCCATACAGCACGGTCTCACGATCCCCAAGCACCATGCTCGTCTTTTTATCATTGACATTCAGCACGATCGTCGTGATCTCCGGATGCAGCTTCAGAAGCGCTTTGACAAAATTATTTTTCGACGGTAGGATCGGCGAACCGAGCACGAGCACAACCATGACCTGACGGGTCACATGCCCGATACGAATCAGGACATGCCGGAACAGACCATAGCCGGTATCCTCATTGTAGGTCTTGATCTTAAAGGATTTCAGAAGATCCCGGATGTCCCGGATGATTGCATCTGCCTTCTGATCCTCAAGCAGACACTCATCAACCGGAATGACATTGTGCGTTCCCTCCTCATAAATGCCGGAGACGATCTGTCCGTCCCGCTTGTGCGTAAAGACTGCATGCACCTTATTGCGATAATGCAGCGGTGCTTCCATACCTGTGATCTTGTGCACTGTACAGTATGGCTTCATAAGAATCGATACCTGCTTCTGCTTCTTTTTCAATTGCTCCTCATAGGTCAGATGAAGCAGCTGACAGCCACCACATTTTTTCTCCACACGGCATATCTGTCCCGGAATTTGTTTTTTCTTCGGGACCGCAGTAACAGCCAGTTCCTTACCGGCTTCCTTTCTGCCCGGCCTGATTTCGTTCCTTTTCCTTGTGGCGGATCCGCTTTCACTGTTTTTTTTCATTCCCGGCTTTTTGGCTGATCCGACCTTTTCGTTTTTCGCCTGCAAATGCCCTGCCCGACGGTCTGTTTTTTCTGTCACTGCAGCCTTTTGTTTACCAAAACGAAACGATTCTTTTTTCTGATTCTTTTTTTCCTGCATGTATCTGATCCTTTCTTCTAAATCCCTGCCTCTGATTCACGGCTTCCGGATTCCTGCTTCTTTCTCTTATGCTTTCCTTGTCGCCTCTGTCACTTTTTCCTCACACCTTCATAATCGAACTCCGGAATAAAGCTCTCATCTGCCGTCGCACCCTCCTGATAGAAGCCGTTCTCTACGCCGATCTCTGCAGCATAGTCGAGCAGCCGTTCGTATTCCCGCTTTGTCACACGCCGGTTCAGATTGGGGTCGGCAAATTTCTCCGACATCGGTGTGTACTGATTCATCATACTGATGTAAATCTGATCTCCGTAAGTCTCATGCAGATAGCCCACGACCTTCTTCGCCTCCCGCACATGCCCCGGAAGTAAAAGGTGGCGCACAATCACGCCGCGCCGCATGATCGGACTCGCTTCCGTCCGGTCCTCCGGCATAAATTCCGCCTGCGGCTGCTGACGTACCATCTCAGAGATCGCCTCCATCGCATACTGCGGATAATCAGGTGCATGGGAATACGCTGCAGCCAGCTCCGGTGTCAGATATTTCAGATCCGGCAGATAAATATCTATCAGCCCTTCCAGCTGCCGCAGGGTCTCTGCCTTCTCATAGCCACTGCTGTTGTAAACGATCGGAATCCGCAGCCCCTGGCTCTTCGCACACGCAAGTGCCCGGATGACCTGCGGCACATAATGTCCCGCCGTAACCAGATTGATATTGTTGGCGCCCTTTTCCTGCAGCTCCAGGAAAATCTCCGAAAGACGGGCTTCTGAAATCACCAGACCGGCCTTTCCGGATGCAATCTCCCGGTTCTGACAGAAAATACAGCCAAGCGCACAGCCAGAAAAAAAGACTGCCCCGGATCCGGAGCGGCCTGACAGGCACGGCTCTTCCCACATATGCAAAGCTGCCCGCGCGACCCGGATCCGGGCATCCACATGGCAGCGCCCCTTCTGTCCCGCTGTTCGATCGACATGGCAGGCACGCGGGCACAGGGTACACGGTGCATAGAAAGCCTTTTGCGTTTGCATAGTATCGCTCTGTTCTTCTTTTTTTATTTCACTCATAGATGTTTGATTCTTTCTTTTAATAATGATGATAGGATTACCGTCGCTCCGGCAGCTGCGCCAGCAAAATTGCCGCAAACATCAGCGCGCAGCCTCCTAGCTCCCTCACACTTAAGCGCTGTCCGAGCAGCAGCCAGCCCGCCAGCACCGAGACGACCGATTCCAGGCTCAGGATCAGAGATGCCACTGTCGGATCGGTTCCCTTTTGTCCGACAATCTGCAGGGTATAGCCCACGCCGCAGGAAAAGACACCCGCATAGAGGATCGGCTGCCATGCCTGCAAAATCAGAGGCATTTCCGGGCGCTCCATGATCAGCATGCACACACCCGAGAGCAGCCCGCACACCAGGAACTGAATACAGGACATCCGCACACCATCTGCTTTCGCTGAAAAATGATCTACCACTAAAATATGTACCGCAAAGACAACGGCACAGAGCAGCACCAGAATATCGCCCTTTCCGAGCGCCAACCGGTCTGTGATGCAGAGCAGATACAACCCTGCCACCGCAAGCGCCACGCTGACCCACACGCGGATCCCCGCACGCTTTTTCAGAAAGATACCGAATACCGGCACCATCACGATGTACAGCGCCGTGATGAACCCTGCCTTTCCGACCGTCGTATACTGAATCCCGATCTGCTGCAGATTGCTCGCCACAAACAGTGCCAGGCCACAGCAGATGCCACCTGCCAGCAGCGCGTGGCTGCCATATGATGCACCACTTGGTGCTCCGGTTGATTCTCTGCCACATGACGCCCCGGCTGATTCTCTGCCGCATGATGCACCGTCTGGCCGCTGCTTCCAGCCATCCAGAAACCAGATACACGGCACCAGCACCACCGCTCCGATCAGGCAACGGATACAGTTAAACGTAAACGGGCCAACATAGTCCATCCCCACGCTCTGTGCCACGAACGCAACGCCCCACACCACTGCCGTCAGAAACAGCAACGCCGGGCTTTTCCACTCTGTCTTTTTCATAATAATCTCCTCTTAAGCTCTTCTGTCTTTTCCTTTCTGACTCCTCACACAGGCAGGCAGATTTTCCCCTCTGCTGCTCATCACTGCACACCTGTCAATCGCGTTTTCATGATCTGCACTCCTTCAGAAGCTCATTTCCGAGTGTCTGTCTTCTTTCCCAGATATGCACCGACCAGTTCCAGATCCTGGTCCTTGATGCAGTACCCGTCCTCATGCCTCTTTACCGCCTCCAGCGCTTTTTCATACGGCATCCACTCCACCGCGTCTACCTCATCCTCCTGCAGTAAAAGCTTCTCGAGCTCTACCGGCTTCTGATACACATAGACGAACCCGATCTCCCGGTCATGAAACGGTCTTCCGTCAAAATTCGCCAGTATCTCTCCGCTGTCAAACCGACCGATATACGTCAGATCCTCTTCCTGTGCCTCAATACCAAGCTCTTCTGACAGCTCCCGTACCGCAGAGGGCAACGGCTCATCCCCTGCCTGAATATGACCTGCGGATGATGTATCATAGCAGCCCGGAAATGAATCCTTGCGAAGACTCCGCTTCTGCAGCAGCACCTCAAAGCCGTCATCTGCCGACTGCCGCACGACCCACATATGAGCTGTCCGGTGTATCGTGCCAAGCGTATGCGCTACAGAGCGCTCCGTCGTCTCCCCGGTCGGATTGCCGTCCGTATCGCAGATATCAAAAAGCTCCAGCGGCTTCCCATCCAGCACCGCTTCCTTCAGCACATCGCCCTGGTACATCAATTTCAGAGAAAAAAACGGTGCTTCTTCTGCAATCAGCTTCAGGAAGATCTTGTCCCCCTCCCACAGCTTCAGCTTCGTGACCTCTGCCTTTTTTACCCATTCGAGCTTTCCTTCGTTGCAGTCTGTCAGCTCACCCTCAAATCCATCTGCCGTATACAGACACATATATTCCGGCGGCCATCCATCTGCAATAAATGTCACAATTGCACGGAACCGGAATGAGGTAAGCCGAAGCCCCGTCTCCTCCATCGCCTCGCGCAGCAGACATTCCTCCGGGCTCTCACCCTCCTCAAAATGTCCGCCGATCCCGATCCATTTATCCTTATTCACGTCATGCTTCTTGCTCACACGGTGCAGCATCAGATAGCTGTCATCCTTCTCCACATAACAAAGCGTGGTAAGTGGTGATCTCATATGCGCTCCTCCTATGTCCCTATTACAACCTGCCAGTCTTTCGACAGTCCGGCTTTTCTTCTAATCTTCCGCTCCATCCAGCGCAAACATCGCATGCAAAATGCGCCGTCCGGCAGCGGTTCGGAAAATTTTCGTATCCACACTCCGGATCACCTTACGGGTCGAAGCATTTTCAAACAGGTTTACGAGGAAATCTGCCTCTACGAGAATCTGATAGTCCATGCCGTCCATATCTAAATAGGTATGATGATGTCCGACCAGATAGCACACGCGATCCACGACCTCCTGCGGATAGCCGATCTCCGTCAGCATCTGCCGGGCCACCGGCGGTCCTTCCTTTTCTTGGAGCTTTCCGTCACTGCTCCCGTACTTCTCCTCCGCCACCTTGATCCCGATGTCATGCACCAGCGCCGCCGCACGCAAGATCTCCATTGTCTCCTCTAGCAGCTGCTCGCCCTCACCGATCATTACCGCAAATGTATATACCTTAATAAAATGCTGAATCCGCGCCGGATCTCCCCCGTCATAGGAAATCATGCGCAGCCGCAGTTCCTGTTCTTTTGTCATTTTTTTCTTCCTTTTACTCTTACTCTTCAACCGGGCTTGGCTCTACCTCTCCTGCCTGCTCTTCACCAGCCCGATATCGTCTGCTCTCCTTGATGAGCACATCATGCTCATTTTTCTCTGGATAATCCAGCACCAGCTCAAGCAGATGCTCAAGCACGCGGCCGATATCCGGCCCCGGTGTCATACCGTCTGCAATCAGGTCCTTTCCGCTCACCGCCAGATCCTTCAGGCTCAGGCAGTCCCCGTGCAGCTGCACATCCTGCCAGATGTGCTCGAGCTCCCGCAGATAGTCCAGCTTGCCCGGAATCACATCCGGATGATGCGCCATGACATCCGCCCGCTTCACAAGCAGGAATGAATCAAACAGCTCCGGACCGATCTGATGCGCCGCACGCCGCACATCCTTTCCCGTCAGCTGCGGGTACATCGAATGATTGCGTACCAGCATGCACACCTGCCGCATCGTATCGTTGTCAAACTTCAGCCGCCGCATGATCCGCTCCGCGATCAGCGCACTGTAGGCGGCATGTCCGTGAAAATGGTCCTTTCCATTCTCATCGGTCGTAAATACATCCGGCTTGCCCATATCATGGAACAGCATCACGAGCCGGAGCACCTTGTCCGACGGGATACTGCGCATCGCCACAAGCGTATGCTCACCCGTCGTATATGCATGGTGCGGATTGTGCTGGCGCTGTACCATGATCCGGTCAAACTCCGGCATGATCACAGATGTGATCCCGGTCTCATACGTCAGCCGGAACCAATGCGGCAGCGGGGACGTCACAAGCTTCACCAGCTCCGTCTGAATCCGCTCCGCACTGATCTGATCCAGCTGCTCTGCCATATCCCGGATCGCATCCCGCACGTCATCTGCCAGGGTAAATCCGAGCTGAGCTGCGAACCGCACCGCCCTCAGCATCCGCAAAGCATCCTCTCCGAAGCGCTCCTTCGGGTCGCCAACGCACCGGATTATCTTATTTTTCAGATCCTCCATCCCGCCGAACTCATCCACGAGCCCGGTCTTCGGCGCATACGCCATCGCATTGATCGTAAAATCCCTGCGCTTCAGATCCTCTGTCAGATTCGAGGTAAATGTCACGCTCTTCGGATGACGGCAATCCTCATATGCGCCATCAATCCGGTACGTCGTCACCTCAAAGCCCTCTTTTCCATCCATGACCGTCACCGTGCCATGCTCAATGCCCGTGTCGATCGTCCTTGGAAACAACGCCTTTACCTGCTGCGGAGACGCCGATGTCGTAATATCCCAGTCCCCCGGTGTGCGCCCCAGAATGGAATCCCGCACACAGCCTCCGACCACATAGGCCTCATACCCGGCCCCCTGCAGCGTCTCTAAAATCCGTTCTGCCTTTTCTGGAATTTCAATAAAAGTCATCCCTTTTCCTTTCCGCCGCCTTTCTTTCAAAGGCTGCCATTCCTCTTTATCATAGCACAGCCCCCATCCTCTTTAAAGCCAAAAATTAAAATTCTGTGTTCTGCCCGAAAGCTATTTACATTTCTGATCGGAAAATGTTATAGTAATGTTACTAATTTGTTTTAGGAAGGAACGCACCTTATGAAAAAAACATACAGATATCTGATGCTCGCCCTTGCCGGTACCGCAATTCTCTCCGGCTGCGGCAAAAAAGACGATGATAAGCACGCAGATGAGACCGAGGCTTCCGTATCGACTGAAGCGGTTGACGTGACGGATACGGAGACAGAAACTGAGACGGAAACAGAAAGCCGTACGCTGCAGCCGATCACTCCGTCTGATTACCTTGTAAAAAATGCTTCCGATTATGTGACGCTCGGCTCCTATGATGGCATCGAGATCGTACAGTACACCTACGATATCACCGATGAGATGGTGCAGGAGCAAATCGATGCCGCTCGTCAGGATGCCGCTACCGAGGAAGAAAAGAGCGGTCCGTCCACGACCGGTGACATCGTCTACGTGACCTTAAAGAGCTCTGTAAAGGACGTTGCAGACAGCGAAGAATCAGAAGATACGTACTTTACAATCGGTGATGCAGACTACGGCGAAGACTTTGATGCCGCACTGACCGGCGTATCCACAGGCGATGAAAAGACCTTCTCGATCGATTTCGACGACGACTTCTGGATCGATACATGGGCAGGACATACCGTGAACTTCGATGCGACCGTCACGCAGGTGACACAGCTTCTGGTTCCGGATTATGATGACGACTTCCTTGCGACCTACACCGACTATACGACAAAGGAGGACTATGAAGCCTCCATCCGCTCCTCTCTGGAAGACGAATACACACAGACAAGCTACTCCGATGCAATCGCCGAGCTGTTCCAGGCTGCCGAGGCCGCTACTACCTTCAACGGCTATCCGCAGGAGCTCTACGATTCCTGCAAGGAGGATGTTCTCTCCGCTTATACGGTCTTCGCCGGAGATGACGACACGAGCATCGACGATATACTCGATGCATTTGGCATCACCGATGCGGACATCGACAGCGAGACACTCGATGAGGTCAACCACCGCCTGCTGATCAGTGCTTACTGTGAGCAGAACAAGCTCGAAGTGACCGAGGACGAATACGTCTCCTTCGTGACCGACAATGCCGCTTACTACGGTGCTGCCGACGCTGTCGAGCTTGAAGATATGTACACCCGCGATGCCCTCGTATGGAATCTCTACGAATCCAAGATGGCAGATCAGCTCTACAAAAATGCAAAGGTCACCGAGACACCGTACACCGAAGATGACATGCTCTCCGAGGATGACTTCGCGCTCGATGAGACCGAGGCACTTTCCGAAAATACAGACGATACCGAAGCCCATACCGATACTTTTTGACCCTAATTTGTGCTTGACACAAAAATTCGTTGTGATATAATGGAAACTGCTAAAAGATTGACTGGTTAATGTATTTCACTCACTATTATAGATCATGAAATAAACCTTTATAATCTATAATAGTGAGTGTTTTTTGTTTTCCGGTTCACGCGTAAAAGTTAGGAGGTACCAAGATGAACAAGGGTACAGTAAAGTGGTTCAACGCAGAAAAAGGCTATGGTTTTATTACCGGCGAGAACGGATCTGATGTATTCGTACATTTTTCTGCAATCCAGGGCGAGGGCTTCAAGACTCTCGAAGAGGGACAGGCAGTTTCTTATGATTTAACGGAAGGCGCTCGCGGAATGCAGGCTGCTAACGTAGTAAAGCTTTAATAAGAATACCGAATGTTCAAAGGCGGAGCTCATAAAGAGCTCCGCCTTTTTTGTACAATAATTATTCCCTGTCATACCGTCAGGCGCTTACGACCGCGCATCCGGATTTACCGGCCCGTCCGTCTGTCCCTCCTGACTAGACGGCATCTGCGCCGCTTCCCGCTTCTTCCTCAGCTCCTCGATCGCCTCGCGCACCGCCGCCTGCTCCTCATCCTTTGCGATCTTTCCGGCCAGACGGATCGTACGCAGCAGGTTTCTCAGCAAAATGACAAACAGCGGCACGAGAATCACAGGCACAAAGATCAGTGGATTCGCGGCCAGACGGGAGAGCTTGCCGAGCAGAAGTGAGGAACCTACTACCTTGCCGAGCAGATAATTCGAGTGCACCTCGTATGCATCCTCCACATTGTTGGCGTCGCCCTTCGTCCGGTACAGGTAGCTGCCGTCCGGCTGCGCCTCTGCTGCAGTCACACGGTGTGTATTCACTGCCCCGTCCAACGCCGGGTCAGAAGAATAGAAGGAAATAATATCGCCCTCCTGAATCGCAGAGGGCGCTTCCTTTTTCACTACAATTAACGTATCAATCGCATACGTCGGCTCCATGCTCCCGGTCGTGACACGCAGAATCGTATAGCCAAGCACCTGCGGTGCCCGCCCGGACGGTGTAAATAATACAAGCACCAGCACTGCGACCGCCGCCACAATGATCAGCAGCGAAACAGTATTGATCAACGTATACAGGAATTTTTTTACCATAAATACTCCTTACCTTTTGCGCCCGAACCGGCGATGGCCTGCACCGGCAGCTCCTGCCTGCGCCGCAGCTGCAGTGAGCTTTTTCAGACGCTCCTGCACCTCGCACCTTTCCTTCTCTGACTCCTGAAGGCTGCGCTGCGCCTCTGCAAGCCTCCGCTCGCCCTCTCTTCGGGCCGCACGGATCTCGCTGGCTGCTTCCCGGCGTGCCGTCTCTGCCTTTTTCTGGGCGGCCGTCAGCTTCTCCTGTGCTTCCTGCTTCGTCTCCTTTAGCACCTTCTGCGCATCCAGCTCCGCAGTCCGACGCTCCTGCTCCGCCTGCTGCTGTGCTGCAGCCAGCGCTTGGGCAGCCTCCTTCTCTGCGATGACCCGTGCCTCCTCCGTCTGATGCTTCAGCTTCGCAAGCGCGCGCTCCGCCTCCTGTTTTACTGCTGTCAGATCCGCTTCTGCCTGTGCTTTGGCCGTTTCCAGTTCCTGCTCTGCCTGTTTCTTCACCGAGACGACGAGCTCATCCGCCTCCCGGCGCACTGCCGTCATATCCTCCCTGGCTTGACGCAAAGCGGCCTCTCTTGCCAGCTCAGCCTCGTGCAGCTGCTCCTCCAGCGCCTTCTTCTCACCCTTTTCATTATCCAGCTCGGACTGCACCGCATCGAACTGCGCCTGCAGCACATCTGATTGCTGCTCTGCCTGTATCCGCGCCTGCGTCTCAAAATCCAGCTGCTGGGAAATCGTCTCCTTCTCCCATTCAAGATCGCCGTTCTGACGTTCCAGCTCCTGGCAGCGCTCCGTCTCCTGCTTCAGCTTCTCCTCCGCCTCAAGCTGTGCCTGTGTGACCTCCTCGACGAATACCTGTCGGATCTCCACATCCGGAATATTCCGGTCCTCAACAATCTCTTCTTTGATCTCCCTGACAAACTTCGGCCTCACCGGCTCATACTTCTTCTCCGCCAGCTCCGACATCTTGCGCGGATCTGACTCCAGAAGGCTCTTGAACACCGTATAATTCGTGATCATGTTCGTGTACATCTGCAGCAGGTACTCTTCATCAAATTCCAGCGCCGTGTCCCGCTCCTCAATCGTATAGCCGACGTCATCGTAGCTTTCCATGAACTGCCAGAGCTTGTAGCAGGTGCGGTAGCTCGGATCCTTCATCATCAGGTTCGTCCGCTGGATCGGGCTGTGTACCTTCGCGCAGCCCGACATGATCTCACAGAATGCGCTTGACCGCAGCGTCCGCACCATCCGGCGCAGGCGGTCGATCCGTTTGAAGATCTCCATATTGTCGCTGTCATTTTCCGCGTAGCTCTGGCGATTCTTGATCGTCATCTCGATCTTGTAGGAGATCTCCTCGTAGGCATCATCAACCTTGCTCTGCATAGTCATCACATTGCAGGTCTCATCACCGGTCGACCAGAAGATCACATCCGTCCGCTTGTCCACGAATGCAAACAGGCGCTGAATCAGGTGATAGATAAACCGGTTCTCATACAGGTCATAGCTCTCCTCTGTCGTGACATTGAGTACGCGCGTCGGCTGGATATCGCCGTTCTCATCACTCGCGATGAACTGCGTGTTCATGCTCAGATGGCGCACACTGTCCGCTGTGATCTTCTTCGCCAGCGCGACCGGCACGACCTCCTCCGATGTCGTGATGAACCTGCGCGGCTTGTCCACGATATTGAAAATCGCGTCGATGCCTTCCTCGATCACCTTCAGCCACGTCTCATCGACGACCTTGTGCAGTACCCGGTTCTTCTGGTCGATCGTATTTTCCCCGGCCTGCACCATCTCAAACAGATATTGAAAATACCGGTCTTCCTCGAGCGCGCCTTCTACCTGCTCCGCATATTTTTCATATAACTCACTGATTGTATTTGCCATCTGGCCTGTTCTCCTAACCCATTAGTACAGATTCTGAATCTGTCTCAGATAATCCACACTGTCCGGCATACCCGCCGCGCCGAACAGCTTCTCGATATACTCGATCAGTCCCGTGATCTCGTCGCGCACGAAATTGACGTTCATACTTTCAAATTTCTTCAGCACCTTACGTGCAATGATATAGTCCATACCGCCGAGCTCCGTTCCGCCGCAGGCCACATAGACCGGCACAAAATCATACATCTGCTTGATGATACAATTACCGAACGAGAGCTTGAACCGCGTGGAAAGATAGCTGTCAAGCTTTTCCAGATTATCCAGCATTTCCTCGCTAATCGGATGGTCGAGCTTCGCCTGCTCAAAGAGCGCCTGCAGATGCTCTGCGGTGATGAAGCACTGCGGGTGCAGCTCACACTCGAACGCATCGGCACGGTCATTCAGCTCGATCGGCATCGCACGGTCATAGACTGATACGATACCCTCAAGTAGGACACAAAAATATAAAAACCTACTTGGGGGTATTTTATGT
>OLSO01002353.1_pt1 | contig 11739 bp, 13 predicted proteins | sample 1672441 | NCBI WGS metagenome assembly OLSO01 (sample SAMEA3136686, study PRJEB25190) | human gut metagenome | biome: human gut; feature: human-associated habitat; material: faeces | place: Austria | collected 2013 | reverse complement strand
CAAGCAGATTTTCATGCAAAAGTGTGAATCATGCTTGCATGAATGAACACTTTTACCTGGAAATCTATTTGGCGGATACGCCACACCGACGAAATACGCAGCATTTTGGAGGTGGCTCTGAACAGTTACGATGATGTTTAGAAAAAACATCAGCATTTATGAGCAAACTGACAAAGGAGGAACAAATTTATGAGCGATTTGTATATAGAATTACTCGTAAAGAAAAAGAAGACATCCACCGACACTCTGCTGAAGGTTCTGATGATCGGCGCTACCGTCATTTTTGTATTGGGAGGCATCCTGTTCAATCCGATCATCCTGCTTCTGGCTGTTGTTATGGGCGTGGTGGACTACTTCAAGCTGCCGTCTCTGGATCTGGAGTACGAATATCTCTATGTGAACGGAGAGCTGGATATCGACAAGATCATGTCCAAGCAGAAGAGAAAAAGAGTGGGAAGCTATGATATGAAGAAAGTGGAGATCGTTGCTCCGAAAAATTCCCACGAGCTGGATTCCTTCCGTAACCGGAAAGATATCAAGGTTCACGATTACTCTTCCCTGGAAGAAAATGCTAAGACCTTCGGTATGGCGATCAACGGCGACAAGGGCATGGAACTCATCTATTTTGATCCCAATGAGGCGATCATCAAAGATATGCAGCGCATTGCTCCGAGAAGTGTAAAACTGTATTAAAAGAAAAAGAAAAGCGTATGCGGTTTTCAGATCATCTGAAAGCGCTTACGCTTTTTCTGTGAGGAGAAAAAATATGAATACTTTGATCATGTGGGTGATGGCCTGCGGGGCTGTTTTAGGCGGCCTGGACCGGATTCTGGGGAACCGTTTCGGCCTGGGAAAACGTTTTGAGGAAGGTTTTGAGCTTTTAGGGGCCACGGCTCTTTCCATGGCAGGAATCATCTGCCTGGTGCCCCTTCTGACCCTGGGCCTTGAAAAAACAATCGTGCCTTTCTGGAAGCTCCTTGGCCTGGACCCCGCCATGCTGGGCGGTATCATCGCTATTGATATGGGTGGCTTTCAGCTGGCAGTAGAACTGGCAGCCGATCCGAAAGTGGCCTCCTATGCAGGCATTCTCGTGGCAGCAACCCTGGGCTGTACCGTGACCTTTACCATTCCCGTCGGCATGGGAATGGTTCCGGAAAAAGACCGGCCCCTCTTTGCAAGAGGCATCCTTTTTGGCCTGATTCTGCTTCCGGTATCCCTCTTTCTTGGAGGCCTTCTGACCGGCCTGATGCCGCTGAACACGATCCGTCAAAGCCTTCCGGTGTTCCTGGCCTGCCTTGCTCTGGCCCTTGGCATTGCAAAATGGCCGGACCAGCTTGTAGGGGGCTTCCTTCATTTTTCCAATGCGATCCGCCTGATTTCCACGCTGGGACTGATCTTTGGAGCCTTCGCCTATATGACCGGCGTAAGCCTTCCCTTTCCGATGACGCCCCTTGAGGAGGCCATGAAGACTGTTTCCTCCATCGGCATCGTCATGCTGGGAAGCCTTCCGATGGCGGAGCTTCTCCAGCGGATTTTAAAAGTGCCCTTTGCCTGGCTCGGCAAAAAGACCGGCATGAACAGCGCCAGCATGACCGGCCTCCTCCTCGGCGGCGTCAGCGTCGTCCCCGCCATCGCCCTCATCCGCGACATGGACCGCCGCGGCAAGATCGTAAACGCCGCCTTCCTGGTTTCCGCCGCCTCCGCCCTGGCAGCCCACCTGGGATTTACCTTTGGAATACAGAAAGAAATGGTGGTGCCGCTGTTGGCGGTGAAATTTGTCGGCGGTATTCTGGGAGGAGTAACGGCGTATTTGCTGACGGAGAAGCCAATGGGGATCTAGATATACGTCCCTATGGATTTATTTTGCGATAAAGAGAACGCCTAAAGTTCCAGGGCCACAATGGCTGGAAATAACACCGCCAGCCTGAGTCTCCAGGATTTCATGAAAGACTCCTAAGGACTCCAGATAGGAGTGTACTGCATCGACGGTCGCACGGTCACAGCCGGAATGGGTAATAAATACACGGTCGGGCCGTGCGTCTTTTAAATCTTCTTCCATATCTTTCACATAGGCCATGATGACAGCGGCGATTTTTCCACGGTACTTTTTGTCTGCGTTCATGACTCCATTTTCTACCACAATTTTGGGATGCAGTTTGAAAACGCTTCCTGCCATGGCAGCAACGGCATTGCAGCGGCCGCCCCGGTACAGATAAGTAAGAGTATCCACAACGAAACTTGCCCGGACCTTTGTTTTTAACGTCTCTATAGCGGAAACGATTTCTTTGGCTGAGCAGTGATTCTCAGCCATAATAGCGGCTTCTATTACAAGGAGCCCGATTCCGGTGGAAAGGCTGGCGGAATCGACAACGGTAATAAGGTCTGAAGCCTCCAGTTCTTCTGCTGCGAGGCGCATGACATTACCGGAAGTGGACATGCTGGAAGAGATGGAAAAACAGATCACTTCGCGCCGCTCTTTTACATAGGGCCGGAAAAGTTCAATAGCGTTTTCCAGTGACGGAGCAGAGGTTTTGGGAGTCGTCTTATGTTCATCGGACCAGGCATAAATCTGATCCGGTGCAATGTTTTTTCCATCCTCGTATTCATTTTCACCCAGAAGAATGTGAAGAGGCAGAATATCAATATTATATTTTTCGATCAATTCCGGTGAAAGGTCGCAGGTACTGTCTGAAATGATTTTTACTCTGTTGCAGATCGTCATGTTCTTTCTCTCCTTTTTGATTTTTGATTTCTATCATCTTACCATAAAAAAGGTGATTGTGCATATCAGATTTCACAATCAGGTGAGATTCCCCGTTGTAAAAAGTTCCCTGAAATGTTAAGCTTAACTAAAAAATTATACAAAGGAGACGTTATCATGAATTTACAGAACATTTTTGATTCCACGGATTTCGTTCATGCCAGCGGCACGAAGGAAGAGCTGGCTGTGGCAGAATTTCTGAAGGGCCAGTGTGAAAGCTTAGGTGTTTCGGCGCGGATCGAACCGTTTCGCGTGGCCATGAGTGATATCGAGGAGGCACATCTTTTTGCAGACGGAAAAGAGATTCCCTGCAAGGCCTTCAACTGCTGCGGCAGCGGTGTGGTAGAAGGAGAGCTTTACTACATGCCGGGAACAGACCCTGTTTCCATGGCTGGAGCGAAGGACAAGGTTGTACTTTTTGATACCCAGGGAATCGGATTTTTCGCTTATCAGGATCTGATGAAAGCGGGAGCAAAGGCAATCCTGTTTCAGTATGGAAATGCTTATTATCCAAACGACGATATCGATCAGAGAGACCTCAGATAGGTGGTAAGCGGAGAGAAAAAAGTACTCTGCGCCATGATTCATTCCCGCCAGGCAGTAGAACTGGTAAAAAATAAAGTAAAAACAATTCGTCTGGAAGTGTCCCAGAAAGAATACGACGGAGAATCCCATAATGTCATTGCCGGGCTTCCCGGAAAAAGAGAGGAATTTATCGTGCTAACGGCCCATTACGACAGCACTTCCCTGTCCCACGGAGCCTACGACAACATGAGCGGCTGCGCCGGGCTTCTCGGAATTATGGAAGCCATGAAAGACAAAGAGCTGAACTATGGCCTGCGTTTTGTTTTCTGCGGAAGCGAGGAACGGGGACTTCTGGGCTCCAAGGCTTATGTCCGGGATCATGAGAAAGAACTGGAAAAAGTGGCGCTGAACATCAACCTTGATATGATCGGAACCTATATGGGAAAATTCATTTCCTGCGTTTCCGCGGAAGAAAAACTGGCCGGTTACATTTCCTATATGGCAGCAGAGGTCGGCTTCCCGGTTGAGGCCAGAGCGGGCGTATATTCCAGCGATTCTACGCCTTTTGCAGACAAAGGGGTTCCTTCTCTTTCTTTTGCCCGCATTGCCAGCAAAAATGTGGCGCCGATTCACTGCCGCTACGATCTGAAAGAAGTCATGTCCATGGAGCAGCTCCAGAAAGATATTGATTTCCTGGCGAAATTTACCGAGCGCTTTGCGAATGCAGTTGTCTGCCCGGTTTCCAGAGAGATTCCGGAAAAAATTAAGAAAGAACTGGATGAGTACCTTTTCAGAAAGAGAAAAGAGTGATTTTTACAGGAGGTTCCAAAATGAAAACACGGAGACTTGGAAAAACAAACCTTCAGGTCAGCGAGATCGGTTTCGGCGGAGAATGGCTGGAGCGCCATCCGGAAGAGGAGGGCATCGAGCTGATTCATTATGCTGCTTCTCAGGGGATCAACATTCTGGACTGCTGGATGGCCGATCCAAAATCGAGAGACATCATCGGAAAAGGAATCAAGGAGAATCGCAGCCAGTGGTTTATTCAGGGCCATATCGGCTCCACCTGGAAGGACGAGCAGTATTTCCGGACAAGAGATATGAGATATGTCCGTCCCGCTTTTGAGGATCTCTTGAAACGGCTGCAGACCGATTACATTGATCTCGGAATGATCCATTATGTGGATTCCGAGGAGGAATGGGAGCAGATTCAGCACTCAGACTATCTGGACTATGTGATGGAGCTCAAAAACAGCGGCATCATTCATCACATCGGCATGAGCTCCCACAACCCGAAGGTGGCGATGAAAGCGGCAGAGTCCGGTTTTGTGGAGATGATCCTTTTCAGCATCAATCCGGCTTTTGACATGCTTCCCGCCAGCGAAAATATCGACACAATGTTTGCCGATGAATTTGATACCAGTTTAAAAGGTATCGATGCGGACCGGGCACGTCTCTACAAAGTCTGTGAGGAGAACGATGTGGGAATCACGGTGATGAAAGGCTTTGCCGGTGGCCGTCTCTTTGATGAAAAACGTTCCCCCTTCGGCGTAAGCCTGACTCCCATCCAGTGCATTCACTATGCCCTGACCCGACCGGCAGTCTGTTCCATCATGTGCGGCTATGACACGAAAGAGCAGGTGGAGGCGGCTGTCGCTTACGAAACCGCATCCGAGGAAGAAAAAGATTACGCTTCCGTCATTGCCAACGCGCCCTTCCATTCCTACCGGGGCGAATGTACCTACTGCGGCCACTGCAAGCCCTGCGTCTCCAACCTGGACATTGCAATGATCAATAAATTTTACGACCTGGCCACGATGCAGCCCGAAGTACCGGCCACGATCCAGTCTCACTACGAGCTCCTGGAACACAAAGCCTCCGAATGCATCGCCTGCCGGGCCTGCGAAAAACGCTGCCCCTTCGGCGTGCCTATTGCGGAGAGGATGGAGAAAACGGCGAAATTGTTTGGGTGTTAAAAAAGAAAACGGATTCTGCTTCGGCAGAGTCCGTTTTTTGAAAAGTGAGAAGTCATGCAATTACCTTATTCTGAAGAATTAAATATCGAAAATTTCAGTCGTTTGTTTGACAATACCAGTGAATGTTACAAGTTTTTCTGGTTTAAAGCAATCGTAGGAAAAGTCGTTGAAGGGAAACAGGAAATAACATATGAAGAACTCGCGGATGAAATGATTGCAGAAGCCTGGTATATGGTAACAGAATATCATTTGAATTTGGGGCCGCGAGACACATTGGAAAATTTAGTTGATCTTATCAAGAAAAAGAATCCGGAATTAAAGCCCTGTGAGAAGAAAAGTGCAATTATTGATTTATAAGAGGAGGATGCTTCGAACGATTAATAGTAGGAAAACACATTTTGAAAGGAATTTATATGAGTATTCGAGTACTTTTCGTCTGCCACGGCAGGCGAAAGTAGTACAGTTCATGTCCGAGGTTGTCGGCTGGTGTGGGGCAAATCGGTGCAAACCGAGCCACAGCCTACTACCGTTTGACTACGGATGACTTGATTTCCATAAAATACTGTAAAAGAGCCATGATCGACAGCGAAAACTGCCTGGTCACGGCTCTTTTTTGTGCAGTATATGCCAGGAAAATGACTTGCTATATTCCGGCAGCAGAGCGAACATACACATACCAAAAAACTACATTTTCACGGAGGTATGAACATGAACGGATTACATTACACACTTGCAGGGGAACAGCGGAAACAGATGTCACAGGTCATTTCGGAAATCATCCAGGAGAAGGTCGTTTACAAGCGGGTTCCCACCTGTGCTTATCAGATTGGCTCCTTCACCATCAGCAAGGACGGTGTTCTGAGTTGGACGGAGGACACCGATACAGAAACGGTCAAGGGAGTAGTTGCCGGATTACAGATGATGGGCTTCACCGCCAAGACGGAACTTCGCATTGCAGATCAGACCGATTCCACAGAAAAGGCTACACTGGATGAAGCCCCGGAAGAAGAAATCAAGGATTCCGGTAAACTGACGGTGGAGATACCGCTGAGATTGGTGGACGAAGCCACACTCGCCAACCTCGACCGATTGATTGAGGGCAAGGGTAATTTGATACGGAAAGCCATCAGAGCGGACAGCCTTGCCTACGAGGTCACGGACAGCAAGGTGCTGTTCCCTTGGTTCACCCTTTCCGGGGACGCAGACGAAGCTGTAGCCTATGCTCAGCTAATCAGCAAGCTGGTGGAACACGCACGGACAGCGAAGCGTGTGACCATGAAAGAGAAGAAGGTGGAGAATGAGAAATACGCATTCAGGTGCTTTCTCCTCCGGCTCGGTTTTATCGGGGATGAGTATAAGGCGGCACGGAGGGTGCTGTTGAAAAATCTGACCGGGAATGGGGCGTGGAAGGGCGGGCAACCGGAATAATTACAGTAAAATACCAACCATAGACTCTCCTGTGTGGTCTTTTTATTAAATGCGGTGCTTATTGAAAATACAATGTACACATTTTTGAATGGCTAAAGAATTATTCCATATTCAGCTTGAATTAGATGCAATGCTATGCTATCATGTGATAGCATAGCATTGCCGATTATACGAGGTGAATTATGAAATCTATTAAAGAATTACGTGTAAGTATCAATTTTAGTCAGGTGGCATTTGCAGATTTGCTTGGAGTATCTGTTGCATCTTTGCGAAGATGGGAAGCTGGAGATACCAATCCATCGCAACTTGCATTGGAACGTATTAACTACGTTATGGAACAGATTGAAAAAGGAAATTTGGAAAAATTACTTAATCAACGTAAAGAAAAGGAGACTAAAGTCGGACAAGAAGCTCAGTATCGCGATTTTTTATTTAATGGAGAATTGCATAAAATTCAATATATGCCTTATGTTTTTAATGGGCCCCAAGATCAACTAGATTTTTACAATCAGTTAATCTCAATGCAGGAGAAAGAAAGTTGCCATCAGATATGGGAACAGTATTGTATGAAGCTTTCTATTGTTCAAAAAGCAGATAATACCCCTACTGAACAGTATCTGTTGGAACATCCGAAAGAAAATGCTAAAAGCTGGAGTTCTGATCCGGGGGCACATGGATGGCATCGATATGTTGGAAGGTTTCCGGCTCAATTAGTGAGAGCGATTTGCAATTATTTTGATTTGAGTGAAAACGATCTTCTATTAGATCCGTTCTGTGGAAGTGGAACGACATTGGTGGAAGCGCGACTGCTGGGAATACCTGCAGTGGGTATTGAGATATCACCATTATCTGCCATGATTTCTCGAGTAAAGAGTGGCTTTAATGTGGATACCAGTGATATAGAAGAATACATAACTCGTTTGGAAGAATTCTATTATGAGAAATATGAGGTATTTCTTGATGGGAAGGATATTAGTGAATATTCGTATGAAGAAATAATCGCTCGTGATGGAAATTCAATTTGTGCTTTTTCGAATTATGATAAGTGGTTTACAAAAGAGGCACTATTAGGGGTTTCTGTAGTTGTTGAATATATCATAAAAATTAGAAACAACAGATATATCAGTGAACTGATGGCAACAGCTCTTTCTGCAAAGATGCGAAGCATTGGAAATGTTGACGTAGACGTTGTTCGTGCTGAATATAGAAAAACTCCTAGGGAGAATGTAAATGTTCTGAAATTGGTGGTTTCACATCTTAAAAAAATGGTTAAATCAATAAAAGAAATGAAATTCTCTCATAAATCAACTATTAAAGAGGCTGATACGATTAGTGTAATAGAGGGGAGTTGCCTTTCAGCAGATATTGCAGACAATAGTGTGTCAGCTATAATCACATCTCCTCCATATGGTGTAGAATCATTAAGCTATTTGAGAACTCATTTGCTATCGTTTAGGTCATTAGAACCATTACTTGGCGTTGATCCATACAATTTTGGCGCAGACGTTATAGGCTCAGAGTATCTTCTTGAAGCTAATTTTGAGGTAGAATCACTTAAGGTTATGAAAAAAAGTCCTGAATGTTCAAGTTTTTTTTCTGAATTATTGTCAAAGGAAGATATAAAAGGAATGAGAAATCGAGTATTAATGATGGCGAAATTCTTTGAAGATATGGATGAACTTGTAAGCAGATTTTCACAATGGTTAAAAATTGGTGGAAAAGTAGCATTTGTCATTGGAAATAAAAAAATCGGCGATTCAATTATTCCTACAGATAAGATTATTACTGAAATATTTGAGGCAAACGGCTTTGAGTATATTACTGAGATTGCACACAAATTGAAAACGAATAACAGTAATTCGAAAGTTCCTTGGCAGGATAGAATTATTGAAAACGAATTTGTGCTTTTCTATGAAAAGAGGGTATAGCGATGACAGAAACATTTGTTCATATTGCAATGAGAAAATATCTAAAAAAAGAGGGATGGACATTGGTTGCGGGTGAATATCCAGGGGGCTCAGATGATGAACTGTTTGTGTTGAGTATCATGGATCCAACTGTTGCAAAAGACAATAGTCCAGATCCGCGAAGACACAGTGAAGGTGAAATTATTCCTGATTTGTTTGCATATAAAAATGGGTTAATGTTAGTAATTGAAGCAAAACCAAAATATGATGTTGGGGATAGAGAAAAACTGAAGGATTTGTTTATTAACAAAATAGGATTGATGCAGAAAGCATTACGAAAGTTTTGTGGAGATCATCATTTATTAAGAGAGGTGGATTTGAGCAATCTTACATATATCCCGGTACTGGCTTTTGGTAATGAACAATACAAAGTATTTCCTGAAGAAACAGGTTTTGCACACATTTATGTCAAGAGTCTGAAAGAGTGTAAAATGATATATTTTGGGGAGAATGGACCAAGTGAGATCTAGAGAAGAATTAATACAGGCTATAAATGAAATAGATTGGGAATTTAATAATTCCGATACGCAATACCTTAGTCATAATATTCATAGGTATTCTGGAAAGTTTATTCCACAAATCGCACGATCAACTATAGAACTAATGACAGATCCCGAAGAAATAGTACTTGATCCCTATTTAGGTTCAGGTACTACGGCGTTAGAGGCTATGCTTCTTGGAAGAAAGTGTATTGGCGTGGATTTAAACCCTTTAGCAATACTGATTTCTCAAGTTAAGAATACTGTACTGTCTGAAGAGAAGTTGTCTCAATTTCGGCAAAAGCTGCTTTCATCGGTTTCTCATTTAGAGGATGGGCAGATGTCCATAATGTCTTTTTGTGATGACATATATAAAGGTAAATTAGAATCCCCTGAAGACAGTGATAGATATCATACAGAGTGGAATAAAAAGTGGTATCAAGATCATGTATTAAAGCAGCTAATTATGATTTACGACATAATAGATCAGATTCCGGAAATTGAACTACAGCGTATTGCGAAAGTTGCTTTTAGTGATATATTAAGAAAATCTAGTAATGCAAGTAGCCGATATCCTAATGTGATGTTTGACAAAAATCATAAGACTAAGGGATTGCCGCTAAAGAGTTTTACTGATTCATTTAATGATGTCATTGATAAATTAATTGGGCTATCAAAGAAAATCAGCAATTCTGTTTATTATCCAGGAAGAATTATTCAGGGTAATAATACAAATCTTCATCTGGATAATGACTATGTTGATGCAATCATAACTCATCCACCTTATATTGCTGCGGTTCCTTATGCTGAGTATGGTTGTTTGAGTTTAGATTGGTTAGGATATAATAGTCGGGAGCTAGATGCTGAACTAACAGGAGGAAAAAGACACAGAAAAGATGTCGCGATTAGATTTGAGTTTGATTATAACTTGATGATTAAAGAATCTTTCAGAGTTTTAAAACATGGTAAATATGCCTTTTTTATGGTTGGAAATCCAACTGCAAATGGACAAGTTGTAGATTTGCATGAAATGACAATCCGCCTCGCAGAGCAGAACGGGTTTGAATACCTTTGTACTGCTAAACGAAGCGGAATAAATCGTCGTGGAAATAATATGGGGATGGAAACGTTAGAGTTTTTTGTTAAGCCATAGGGCAGGCATCATAAATTATCTTGCCAGATAAATGCGTCCCGGAATAGAATGCCGTCACAAAATGTTTTATACATGCGATATGTTTTATTGTCTGGCTTTTGCTTGAACCACAATGAACTGTCAATATTTGCGAAATGAAGTATGACAATATTGTTTGAATTCCCATATAAATTTTTATAAAGAGCAGCCATTCCGGTATAAGGATCTGATCGTATATAAGTCATTCCAATATGATATAGAACAATTCTTTGAAGTGTTCTAGACAATTTTAAATTCAGTCCATATCGACTATTAAATGAAGATACGGAGATGATTTCAAGAGACTCTGGCGGATAATTGTATTGGTCAGGGTCTCTAATCTCATTTCTAGCAAATGTTTCTTGTTCACGATATTGCTCTGCTTGGAATGATGAGTTTTTTATGTATTGGGTCAATCCTCTTTGTCCGTATCTATCATAATAACTGAAAAATAAATCTAGATATTGTTTTATACGATTGTCTTTTGAGGGGGTTTTCAAGACTTCACAGTCTCTATTGACTGGCCAGTTTATAGTTGTTACAGCGGTGTTGTATAATTCGGATACTCTTTGTAAGGAATAAAACAAACGGAGATTCATGTATCGTGGTCCAGCAGTATTTCCACCGTGTTTATAAGCCATGTATGGACCGAAGTAAACAACTGGGATATTTGCTTCTGCTGCAGCGAGGAGTCGTCCATATCGCTGTCCAACATTATGCCCACTTGGAACTTCCACAGTTCTTTCTAATACTAAAATGATGTCGTGCCTATCTTTTAAAATAATATCAGGTCTGTCATACTTTAAGACATAATCCAGTCCATAACGTGATATATCTGATTTCCTTGAAGGGATTACTTCAAGGTCAGCATCTTCAAAGTGAGAATCTAATTCTTGAAACCATATTCCTTCTTGAAGGTCGTCACAGTAGATTGTAAAATCAGCCATATTTGTTACACCTCATTTCTTTTTTCTGTTTCCTGTAGTAGCATGTAAGGTTCTATTTCAAGTGCCATAGCTATATTGTAAATATTCTCAAGAGAGACATTGCGCTGACCGCGTTCAATATCGCTGATATATGTTCTGTGGAGGTTGGATTTTTCTGCTAATGCTTCTTGAGATAATTTGAGTTTGGTACGGATAAAAACGTACATTTGAAGAGAAAATATCAATAATATCCATCACTATCACCATCCAAGTAAGACTGTAATAATTATAATAGGTATGTCGACTATAAGTCTACAGACTATAGGTGACATTGTGCTTTGTTGTTTGATACTGATACTGATTATTCCGGGGCTCTTTGAGCCACCTGTCCGGATTTTGAGAGCCACCATTCCGGAGAATGAGAGCCATATATTCCGGTAATTCAGAGCCACCTTATTGGGCTCTATTACATATATTTCCTTTATACTGTAAATACACACCTTTGG
>OLSO01002346.1_pt1 | contig 11784 bp, 10 predicted proteins | sample 1672441 | NCBI WGS metagenome assembly OLSO01 (sample SAMEA3136686, study PRJEB25190) | human gut metagenome | biome: human gut; feature: human-associated habitat; material: faeces | place: Austria | collected 2013 | reverse complement strand
CGATAGTCTTGTGCAGTATTTTTATGACCATACAGTTTCATTTTTGGATTATTTCACGGAAAAGGATAGTCTGATCATCTTGGATGAGCCGGCCCGTGTGGCAGAGAAGGGGGAGGCTGTAACGGCAGAATACAGAGAGAGTATGATGGGCAGGCTGGAAAAGGGCTATGTGCTGAACGGGCAGACCGGTATTCTGTTTTCCGGACAGGAGATCGCGGCACGCATTTCCAGAGAAAATGCGATCGGTCTTTGTACCCTGGAAAATGCGAAAGCACCGTTTACCGTATCTGGCACCTTCAATCTGACGGTTCGCTCGGTCAGTCCGTATAATAACAGCTTTGAGCTGCTCGTAAAGGATCTGCAGCGCTGGAAGAAGGATGGCTATCGGGTCGTGCTGCCTCGGCATCCCGTACCAGAGGAAACCGGCTGGCACAGGATCTTGCGGAGGATGGGCTGAACAGCTTTTATACCGAGGATGCCGACCGTGAGGTGCTTCCGGGTGAGATACTGATCACACATGGAAATGCACAGAAAGGATATGAGTATCCGCTGATCCGCTTTGTCGTTATCGCGGAGAGTGATATTTTCGGACAGGAGCATAAGAAAAAGAAGAAGCGCAGACGCTATGAGGGAAAGCAGATTGCGAGCTTTACGGAGCTTTCCGTCGGTGATTTTGTCGTGCATGAGAATCACGGTCTCGGTGTCTATCGGGGCATCGAAAAAGTCGAGGTCGACCATGTGACGAAGGATTATATGAAGATCGAGTATGCCGGGGGCAGCAGCCTTTATGTGCCGGCGACGCAGCTCGATGTGATCCAGAAATATGCGGACGGCGATGCGGCGAAGGCGCCGAAGCTGAACAAGCTCGGTACGCAGGAGTGGAACCGGACGAAGACGCGGGTACGCACGGCAGTGCGGCAGATCGCGCAGGATCTCGTGAAGCTGTATGCGGAGCGGGAGCGAAAAGAAGGATTCACCTACAGCGAAGATACCGTCTGGCAGCAGGAATTTGAGGAAATGTTCCCGTATGATGAGACGGAGGATCAGCTGATGGCGATCGACGCGGTCAAACACGACATGCAGAGCCGGAAGATCATGGACCGGCTGATCTGCGGTGACGTCGGATATGGCAAGACGGAGATCGCGATCCGGGCGGCTTTTAAGGCGGTACAGGACGGCAAGCAGGTGGCGTATCTTGTGCCGACCACGATTCTGGCACAGCAGCATTATAATACATTTGTGCAGCGGATGAAGGATTTTCCGGTACGTGTGGATTTGATGTGCCGGTTCCGCACATCGGCGGAGCAGAAAAAGACCGTCACGGATCTGAAAAAGGGAATGGTGGATATCGTCATCGGGACACACCGGCTGCTTTCAAAGGATGTCGAGTATAAAGACCTCGGACTTTTGATTATCGATGAGGAGCAACGGTTCGGTGTCGCACTCAAAGAAAAGATCAAGCAGCTCAAGACGGACATCGACGTGCTCACACTGACAGCGACACCGATCCCGCGGACGCTTCATATGAGCCTGGTCGGAATCCGTGATATGAGCGTGCTCGAAGAAGCGCCCCAGGAGCGCGTGCCGATCCAGACCTATGTCATGGAATACAATGAGGAGATGGTGCGCGAGGCGATCAGCCGGGAACTGGCGCGGGGCGGACAGGTCTACTACGTCTACAACCGGGTCAATTCGATCGTCGAGATCACGAATCGGATCGCAGCGCTCGTCCCGCAGGCACAGGTCGCGTTTGCACACGGACAGATGAAAGAGCATGAGTTGGAAAAGATTATGTTTGACTTTATCAACGGCGATATTGACGTGCTTGTCACAACGACGATCATAGAGACCGGTCTGGATATCTCCAATGCGAATACGATGATCATTCATGATGCCGACAATATGGGATTATCCCAGCTCTATCAGCTGCGCGGTCGTGTCGGACGGTCGAACCGGACGGCATATGCCTTTTTGATGTACCGAAGAAATAAGATGCTCAAAGAGATCGCAGAGAAGCGTCTGGCGGCGATCCGGGAATTTACGGAGCTTGGCAGTGGCTTTAAAATTGCGATGCGGGATCTGGAGCTGCGCGGTGCGGGCAATTTGCTCGGAAGCGAACAGCATGGACATATGGAGGCTGTCGGCTATGATCTTTACTGTAAGCTGCTCAACGAATCAGTAAAAGAGGTGCAGGGGATCTCGACGGTCAAGGAGGATTACAATACAGAGATTGATCTGGATATTGACGCATTTATTCCGGAACGGTACATCCGCAACGAGATGCAGAAGCTCGATATTTACAAGCGGATTTCAGGAATCCAGAACGAAGAGGAGTACGATGATATGCTCGAGGAGCTGATGGATCGTTTCGGAGAACTGCCAAAGGCTGTGCAGAATCTCCTGCTCGTCTCCCGGCTGCGTGCACAGGCGCATGACCTTTATCTGACGGAGGTGACGCAGAAGGGTGAGGAGATCCGGATGGTACTGTATGAGAAGGCACAGATCAACACGGCGGGCATCGACGGTCTGTTGAAGCAGTATCGCGGACGGCTGAAATTTACCATTGATAAGAATCCGTATTTCCTTTATATCCGTCAGAAAAAAGGCAACCGGGAAGTTGACAACGTGCTCGATACGGTTCGGGATTTGCTTGCGGATATGGAGCGGCTGCTGGCATGATGGCTGCTTTCCATTTTTACACAGAGGAAATCTCTGTGGTTTTGCAGCGGAGGCTTTGATTTTGGTAAAAATGCAGGTGAAAAGTTTGAAAACCGGAAAAAGCGTTGCGGGATTTCGTAAATCAGTTTATAATGAAACAATGGATCTGCGGGACATGGAGAAAGCAGAAGTGCCGTAGAAATTTGCTGTTCGCTTTTGGAAAAGGAGATACCAATGAAACAGATGTCCGGCGGCAGCAGTATCAGGAGGATGGGTATGAAGAACAGATTAAAAAAAATAGCGGTCATCGGATTGAGCGCCTGCCTTGCACTTGGCATGCTTTCCGGCTGCTCCAAGAAAGAGACGTTTCAGGCAGATGCGGCTGCGATTACTGTAAACGGGGATGAGATCTCGGCAGGACTTGTGAAGTTCGCGACACATTACTCACAGGCGCTGATGGAGAGCATGTATAAGATGTATATGGGTGTCGAGGATCCGATGGATTCTGACATTTATGGAAATGGGTCGACGCTTGGATCTATGATCAAGGACGATGTCGTTTCCACACTGGAGCGTCTTGTGCTGGCAGAGCAGAAGATGAGCGATTACAATGTGGAGCTGACGGATGACGAGAAGGCAGCCGTGACAGAGGCAGCGACCAGGTTTATGGATGAGAACGGGGAAGAAGTGCTGAACCAGATGGGAGCGACTCAGGAGATCGTGGAGCGTTATCTGACCCTGCGTCTGATTCAGTCAAAGATGGAGCCGCAGATGTCCGCAGATGTAGATACCGAGGTATCGGACGATGAGGCGGCACAGCGCAAGATCCGCTACACCTTGTTCCGTGCGGAGACCGAGGCAGAGACAGAGTCCGAGACCGGTACGGAGGCAGAGAGCAGCAGCGAAGAGACGACCGAGGCGGCCTCTGAGGCAGGTACCGAGGGCGAGACATCGGTAGAGACCGAAGCAGAGACGGCAGCGATGACCGAAGAGCAGACCGTAAAGACGAAGTCTTCCGCAGAGACGGAAGCTGTATCGGAAGCAGCAAGCGAGGCGGCTGAGACAGAGACCGGAAGCGAAGCAGCGACCGAGGCATCCGAGACGGAAACAGAGACGGAGACCGAAGATCCGGCTATGGTGGCAGCGAAGGCAGAAGCGCTGGCAAAGGCAGAGGATCTGATCGCAAAGGTAAAAGACGGCGAAGATTTTGAGACCGCTTCCGCAGAAGTCGACGAGAATGCGACCTGTTCGACCCTGACTTTCGGAAGTGACAGCACGAGCGTCGTAGAAGGACTGATCACCGCGACTGAGGGGCTGGATGACGGCACGTTAGTCGAGACACCGATCGAGATCGACAGCGGTTACTATGTGGCACAGGTCATCTCAAAAATTGACCGCGAGGCGACTGACAAGCAGAAAGAGACGATCGTTGAGCAGCGCAAGTCTGACCGGATCAGTGAGCTCTATACCGAGTGGAAGGATGCGGCAGAGATCACAGAGGACAGCGATATTCTGGCGCAGATCACCTTTGACTTTTCTCTGACACAGGAGACCGAGGCATCCACCGAAGCGACGACAGAAGCAGCGACCGAGGCGGGGAGCGAATCTGCAACGGAAGCAGCGACTGAGGCGGTAAGCAAAGCAACGACCGAGGCCGGATCGGAAGTGACCACAGAGGCAGCAACGGAAGCGGCTGAGACGGAAAGTGAGTCTGAATCAGAGACCGCAGATAAAACAGAGAGTGAGTCTGAGACCGCGGCGGCGAAGTAGCTGCGATTCCCTCAGCAGTGAAACTCTTGCCGCTTCGCTGCGCAGGAAAATGAGTCACGAAAAGTAAGCAGATAGAAAGAAACAGAAAAGAATCTGGCAGCCCCCGGCGGTGAGTAATCACATGGCCTGGGGCTGTTTTTTTCTCAGATTGCAGAGCCGGATAAAATGCGGTAAGCTACAGAGGACTGGTAAGAGATATGATAAAAGTTAGAGGGAGAGATTATGCAGGAGAATAAAGTCACAGACATTGCACCGGAAGATCTGGAACGTCTTGGACTCCTGATCGAGCAGGGACAGTTTGAGCTGCTGCTTCCAAAGGTATGGGAGGCTGCGGATGTGCGGCTCATCTATCTGATGAACGATGCGGTGGAGAGTTTTCTGGTTTTTCAAAATGCACGGATGTGCGGAACTTATCAGGAGAAATTTGACGGAGAGCTCTCAGCGGCGCTGGCGACTGAGGAAGATGGCTATGTGCTGGCGGTTCATCAGGGGATGAATGCATTTACCTTATTTTTTACCGGAATGGTATTGGAAGCGCACCTGTTTGATTACGGTCATACCGGGCATTTCTGGGTGAAAGGATATGAGTATCTGCGGCAGCTAGAGTATCGGCTGGCGATTCTGCATGATAAGCTGGAATATCTCGGCGAGGAATTTTGCAGCAAAGAAGAACGTCAGCTTGCGTCGCTGGCAGAGTTTCCGCCGCTGAATTACTGTTGCTATCCGGCAGTTCCAAAGAAATATCGAACCGTCACAGAGCCGGAATGGAATCCATCCGAGGCGGCATTACAGGTGATGTGCGAGCTTGCAAAGGAGGCCGGAGATGTATCACTTCTGCGGGCATTGGAAAGGTATCGCAGGAAGCCCGGGCGATACCGTGCAAAGCAGCTTGGGAGACTGATGCATCGCACGCGGCATGCAGCAGCCGTGGATTTGCTGACAGAGCAGCTTACGGAGGCCGCAGGAATTTATAAAAAACGGAGTTTCCAGGACAAGGAGCAGGAGGAGATGCAGCGGCTGTACCGACTGGCAGAAGCACGCGCCAAGGAGCTGCGTGTTCGTGGCCTGCGCTGTGAGATCGTGGAAGAGGAGCCATTTGTCTATGCGCGGGATTCGATTGCGTATAAAGTATATGTCATGGTATGGCAGAGGCGTGGATGGAACCGGGTTGTGCGGGTAGAGGAGATAAAAAAATGAGAGCAGGACTAGAAAACCTGCAGGCAGAATCGGAACATCGATCTGTCTGCAGGTTTTTACTGTCAGTTGCGTCGCCGCTCATAGTCTTTCAGGGATTTGATTGCTTCATTGGACATTGGGAGAAGGGCGATCAGGTTGAAGATCGTCATCAAACCGACACCGACGTCCCCGAGATCCCAGACGAAGGTGTAGGCGGCGAGTCCTCCGATAAACAGCATGACAAGTGCCAGCAGTTTATAGGCCGTCTGTGCGCTCCAGCGGTCACCGAACAGATAGGCCACATTGGACCGGGCATAAAACAGGATGCCGATGAAGGTGGAAAAACTGAACATCCACAAGATCAGGGCGATGAAGATGACACCGATCTGACCAAAATAGCTGTACATAGCCGTCTGAAGCAGATCCATTCCCTGCAGACCGTCGACGAGCTCTTGCGGGGCAAGCAGCATGACCATTGCGGTGCAGGTACAAAGCAGTGTATCGATGAAGACGCCGAATGCCTGCGTCAGACCGACACGGGCCGGATGAGGCGTCTCGGCGGTCGCTGCAGCGCATGGTGCAGAGCCACTGCCGGCTTCATTGGAGAAGAGACCGCGCTTGACACCGTTCATGAGGACAGCGCCAAAGCCGCCTGCGGCTACCTGACGAAGACCAAAAGCCTCTGAAAAGATACGTCGGAAGACATCACCAAGCTGATAGGCGTGCGTAACAATGAGCCAGAGTGTGATCAGCACATAGATGCCGGACATGATTGGCACGAGGATATCCAGTACCTTTACCGTCGCATTTTTCCGTAGCACGATCACGGCAGCAAGCAACACGAGTGCAGTCGTGGATACAAGCGGCGAAATATGGAAGGCATTTTTCAGAGAAGATGACACAGAGTTGCCGATGACCTGGCTGACACCGCACCAGCAGATCAGACCGGAAATGGCAAATAAAATCGCAAGCAGGCTTTTGCGGGCCTTTCCTTTGCGCCCTGCGTTGATCCAGTCATGAATGTAGTAAGCAGGGCCGCCGCGGTATCCGCCGTAGAGTGGATCCTCCTGCTTGTGAAGCTGGGCGAGTGTGGATTCTACAAAAGAGGTTGCAGAGCCGATCAGAGCCGTTATCCACATCCAGAAAACAGCGCCTGCGCCACCTGCTGAGATTGCGGCCACGACACCGACGAGATTGCCCATACCGACCCGTGTGGCAGTGGAGACGATCAGAGCCTGGAGAGCAGAAAGCTCTTCAGATTTTCGGTCCTGCTCAGAATCTTCCGGTTTCGCAGATCCGGTGATAAGGCGTACCATATCAGGGAGCAGCCGAAGCTGCAGACCACGGGTACGCACCGTGAAGTAAATACCGGCAGGAATGAGCAGCAGCACCAGAAGTGGCAGGCTGAGTGTTCCGCCGGGAAGTGGAAGGCGAATCCAGTCGCCCCAGAGAAAATAGTATACCTGTTCAATACAATGGATGATAAAAGTCATAAGTCCCCCTGTTTTTAGGCAGCGCTTTTGCAGCTGCGCAATATACGTACCAGTATATAATAAAAAATGTTTTTTGTAAAATAAATACTTGCGCTTTTGCTACATAAAAAAACGATTCAGAAAATTGCTGTACAGAGCAAAAGAAGAGTGGTAAAATACGGAAGATGTGAATCAGAGGATTTGCCAGATCGGACAGAAAAAGAGGGACAGAAGATGAAAAATCCATTGCGATACCAATTGACGGAGTATGATTGCGGACCGGCGAGCATGCTCAATGCGATCAGCTATCTTTTCGAGCGAAAAGACATACCACCGGAGGTGATCCGGAATATTATGCTGTATTGTCTGGATTGTCACAGCAAGGAAGGTGTTCCGGGAAAACGGGGGACCTCAAGGGCTGCAATGGCATTTTTATGTAACTGGCTGAATGAATACGGAGAGCTGGGCTTGCTGCCGATATCCGGCGAGCACATCATCGGAAACGGTGTCTGTATCGGCACAGAAAGCCGGATTAACTATGCCCTCTGCCACGGCGGAGTAGTTGTCGTACGGCTGTATTTAGATGAGCCGCATTACGTACTCATGACCGGGACAGAGGGAGACGCAATTCGGATGTTTGATCCATACTGGCTGGATCATTTGCCTAAGAAAGATATTCAGATCACCGAGGATCATCCAAGAGAATACAATCGTATCGTACCGGTGAAATATTTCAACAGTGAATCCACGGATGTCTATGCACTTGGACCGAAAGAAGAACGGGAAGCCGTGATTCTATACAACCGTCGGACGAAGACCGAGCCGGAAGAAGTGATCGAGTACTTCATATAGTGACCCGCAAAACACCTTTCGCCCCCAACATCATGAGATTAAATAAAAAGCTTTCGCATACACTGTAAAAACAGCGTCTCCGGAGGCTTTTTTGTGAAGGAATATATCGAAGAGCGCGCAACGGAAATCGCGTATTACATTATCGAGACGGGAGCGACTGTGCGTCAGACGGCACAGAAATTCAAGGTGAGCAAATCAACGGTACACAAGGATCTGCGAGAACGTCTGACACAGATCAATCCGGCTCTGGCAGCGGAGGCCGGAAAGGTGCTGGCGGTCAATAAGGCGGAGCGTCATATTCGCGGTGGACTGGCTACGAGAGAAAAGTATCTTCACCGGAAAGAGATAAAATACCTTTAGCAGAACCGCCGTCTTAGGTGGTCAATACGGGAAGGAGTTTGGAATATGTCAGAGAGGAAAATGAAAAGAGTTGCAGATTCGATGACAGAGCAGTCTCATTTGCTCATGCCAAAGTGTCTGAATGCAGCAGGCTATCTGTTCGGCGGGCAGCTGCTTGCATGGATTGATGAGACGGCCGGAATCGTTGCAAAGCGTCATGCGGAGATGAACGTTGTGACAGTTGCCGTTGATAATATGTACTTTAAGACGGGAGCGAGGGTGGACGATACGATTGTACTGATCGGACGTCTGACGCACGTGGGGCGTTCTTCGATGGAGGTACGCATTGATACGTATGCCGAGTCTTTAAGCGGTGTGCGGACAATGATCAATCGCGCATATTTTGTCATGGTCGGCACGGACGATCATCAGCATCCACAGGAAGTGCCGGGACTGATCGTGGAAGGCGTGACGCAGCAGATCGAATGGGAGGCCGGACAGAAGCGTGCCGAGCTTCGAAAAGTACGAAGACAGGAAGGATTTTAAAAAAGAGAAATGAAAATTCAGGAATATCAGAAACTGCAGCATGAATTTGCGCCGGTCTACGATACAAACAGCAAAATATTGATTCTCGGAAGCTTTCCATCGGTGAAATCAAGAGAACAGCAGTTTTTCTATGGACATCGGCAGAACCGTTTCTGGAAAGTGATCGCGGTATTGACGAACCGGCCGCTGCCGCAGACGATCGAAGAGAAAAAAAGGCTGCTTCTTGAGAACCGGATCGCTGTATGGGATGTGATTGCGGAATGCGAGATCGTTGGATCCAGTGACAGCAGCATCCGAAATGCCGTGCCGAATGATCTGCATCAAATTCTGGATGCGGCGCAGATTCAGCATATTTATACGAACGGTGGAACAGCAAAACGTCTGTATGAGAAATTTCAGAAGGATCTGGCAGTCCCAATGACAGGACTGCCATCTACAAGTCCTGCAAATGCAGCGTTTACGATGGATCGGCTGCTGGAGAAATGGAAAGTGATAAGTCCATACTTCCACTGCGAAAGCCCTCGAGATCCAAAGTGACATAAAGGAAGCCAAGACGCTTCAGCTTGGATACGATTATCTCACTCTTTGCGAGCAGATCCGGAAAAGAAGCGCGGTCGATTTCGATCCGGAGAACCGGCTCATGGTAGCGCAGACGGACATTGTAGAATCCCATCTGCCGGATGGCTTCTTCTCCTTTATGGATGTTTGCCAGAAGCTTCCGATCAAGAAAAGCACCGTAAGGAAGTCGTGTGGCAAGACATGGTGCGGACGGCGCGGAGGCAGTCGGAAGCGAGAGTGCGGCAGACAGTTCCCGGATGCGCTGCTTTGTGAAGCCAAGCTCCCGAAGCGGGCTGTGAATGCCGAGCTCTTTTAAAACGAGCATGCCGGGACGATATTGCTTTTCATCGTCTTTATTCGTGCCGTCACAGACTGCCATACGTCCGTTGGCATGCGCCAGCTGCTGCAGCTGGGTGAAGAGCAGATGCTTGCAAAGGTAGCAGCGGTTGACCGGATTTTGCAGAATCTGTGGATCCTGAAATTCGTCTACGTGGATGACAGTACATTCCGCCTTGAGCTTTTTTGCCATTGCGACAGCGGTCTCGATCTCAGAGTGCGGGTGCAGTTCTGTCTCGAGGATGACAGCAAGCACCGGACGGGAGGAAGCTTCGCAGGCTACCTTCAGAAGCAGAGTACTGTCTACACCACCGGAGTATGCGATAGCGATTCCGTCAGTGTCCAGTGCCTGGAAATATTCTCTCAGACGTGTATAGTCCTGTGCGAGTTCGGGTAAAAGTGTGTGTGGCATTTTATAAATGATCCTTTCAATAAAAAATATTTCTTTGCTGCTTATGGATGGATCACACATGCGGATTTTCACGGGCGTAAGCCTGGATCATATTGTACATTTCCGTGAAACCTGTTTCATTTTGTTTTGCCAGGCGGCTGACACTGTCATTTTCCGGATAATAATAGGTATCGTTTCCGTACGTGCAGCATTTGACATCGGCCATGCCCCATGGCGTTTCCAGTGCGAAAATTTTCCGTGGAAGTTTGGTGCGCTGCATTTCCTGAATACGGATGCCGATGGTAGTCGTATTGCGGAAAATGATTGACTCCATTTCCGCGCGCTGTTCCGGATTGCACAGCACCTTGAGCAGACAGGCCGGCCGGTTTTTTTTCATGTAGATCGGGATGCAGAAAGCATCGAGTGCACCGGCGTCGAGCAGTAGCTGCATTGTATAGGAGAGCGCTTCTCCGCTGCAGTCATCGACGTTCGTCTCAAGAGACAGGATCGTATCATGGGTGTCTTTTGAGAGTGGTTGAAGCAGCATGGCGCGCAACAGTCCGGTCGCAGCATAATCCCGCTTTCCTGCACCAAATCCTATGCGGCGGATCCGAAATTCTTTTGGAAGTGTTGTGGCAGTTCGAACGGCAGCGGCTATGGCAGCACCGGTCGGTGTGACAAGCTCGCCTTCGACATCCGAGATATTTAAAGTCAGATCGTTTTGCATTGCAATTGCAGTGACAGCAGGTACCGGCACCGGGATCAGCCCATGCTGACAGCGGATCTGTCCCTTGCCGTCGGTAAGCGCAGAGATGACGATGCCAGACGGGGAGAGATTGTCAATGCAGACAGCGACTGCTACGATATCGACGATTGAATCGACGGCTCCGACCTCATGGAAGTGAATCTCATCTAAAGTTTTGCCATGTACGGCTGCTTCTGCTTCAGCAAGGATCTGAAAGATTTTCAGTGCCAGATCCTTCGCCCCGGAGGAGAGCTGACCGGTCTGGATGATTTTGGTGATATCATTTAAATTTCGGGCATCATGATGGTGGTGATGTATATGCTGTGATTCATCTGTATCATGGCCATGGACATCCCCCACAATCATGCTGTGATCGTGTCTGTGAATCTGCTCATGCTCATCTGACAGATTGTGACTATGGGTATGGTCGTGTTCGTCTGTTATACTGTGAGCATGGCCGTGGAGATAGTCCATATCATGGTCATGGTTGTCATGATCGAGGATGACATTGAAATCACAGGCGCGGATGCCGGATTTATAAACATCTTTGATTTCTATTGAATATCCGGTGAGCGGAAGGCTGGAAAGCGCGTCCAGCAGTATCTGGCGGTCTGCCCCCAGATCAAGCAGAGCTGCTACAGTCATATCGCCGCTGATACCGGAATTGCATTCAAGATAAAGAATGGAATGATTCATATCGGTAGATACCCCTTTCTATGGCAAACGGATATTTATCATCCGTCTTTGCCAGGCCTTTGTATTGTTTGCTTCCTCACAAATAACACCCGGAGATGTTACCGTTGAGGATTGTTTCATATGTGCGGACTCTGAACTCAGCCATAATAACATAAAAATAATGTTCCGGTCAAAAGGTATTTTGTCCCCTGTGATGCTTACGAATTGCTCCGTTACGAAGCAGCTCTCGTAATTCTGTAAACATT
>OLSO01002343.1_pt1 | contig 11792 bp, 11 predicted proteins | sample 1672441 | NCBI WGS metagenome assembly OLSO01 (sample SAMEA3136686, study PRJEB25190) | human gut metagenome | biome: human gut; feature: human-associated habitat; material: faeces | place: Austria | collected 2013 | reverse complement strand
TCCCACTGACATAAGCATCCCCCTCACCCGCCGCTTAGTGCTCCGCGCACTTGAATCGGTGGAATGCTTATCCGCGTTCAAATTGGGAAGCGGACCTGTTTCCACAATTCTCTGGCCCTTTAGAAATAATCCGATATAAACGGTGTCTGCTGCTCAATCGCATCCTCGAGCATATCGAGCACGTCGTCGGTCGCCTTGATCCGGCCGATGCGTGCGAGGTAATCCGGACGTTTGTAGCCCATCAGCATAGTCGTCATCGTCTGGATACTGATGCGCCCGAAGCAGGGCTTTGATATGCGTTCTGCTCTGCCGTGCCCATCCCTGGATATCGTCAGCCGAAAGCTGCCCTGATTGCACTCCATGATCGGATCGGTCAGTTCAAACTCCCACTCCCGCTCTTCAGAATCCGGCTTGAACGGATAGGAGGCAATAAATGCAGGGAAGTCCACGATACGTCCCATGTAGTAAGGTGAGATCGTCTCCTTGATGCTGGCGTCTTCCAGAAGAAAGGCGAGCGGCTCGTCAGTGTATGTATCGCCCTCGACCTGATTGATCATTGAAAAATGCGCCGCAACAAAGTTCCACAGCCCGGCACGCGCATCCTCATTGATGAAGATCATATCCTTGATGTGGAATACTTCGTTGGCGATCCAGTAGATGACGTAGCCGTCCGGTTCGCCGTCCTCATTATAATAGATCGCAGCCATGATGTCGTCCGGATCCCAGAGCCAGTACTCGTTCCATGCCAGCTCGTCCCGGATGATCGTGCCGTGCGTTCTCTCTGCGAAGCGCTCATAAGCCCGTTTCAGTTCCTCATCCTCAGTCTTTACCCGGCGCACATCACCGCGTACCTGATGATTTTTCGGCAGCTGATAGTCCTTGATCTCATAGGAAATCTTATCCGAAATGATCTCCCAGCCCTTTCTCCTGTAATAAGGAATAGAATATGGATACAGATAGCAGATATACTGTCCGCGCTTCCGCATGTTTTTCAGTGCCTGCTCCAGAAGCTTGTGCATCAGTCCCATGTTCGTGTACTCCGGATAGGTACCGACACCGGTCAGGCCTCCCATTGCGTATTGCTGTCCGAAAATCCGCACCTGCATCGGATAGACCGCACACTGAGAAATGAGATTGTCTCCATCAAACCAGCCGATGACATCTGCTTTTTCCATTGTCGGAAATTTCGCCCGGATGATCTCCTTCTCCTGCCATCCGATCGAGCTCAATTCCTCATCGGTCACCTGAAACACATAGCGCAGAAGCGCATTGTACTGTTCCATATATTCACTGCCTACTGAACACATCTTCAGATTTTTTTTATTCATATAAACCTTTCTTCCTCTCCCGGCAAATGCCCTTGTTGTTTCCTGTCTGCATTGATTTTATCAGAGAAGCGGAAATAATACAATACGTCATCTCATCAGACTGCAGGCCCGTCTACCTTCGATTTTCCGTCCCCCATATGCATAGCTGGTCCAGAACCGTCATCAGTGATTTCCCCCTCTCGGTCAGCGAATACTCCACCTTTGGCGGGATCTGCGGGTAGACCTCCCGGTGAATCAGTTCATCCTTCTCAAGCTCCTTTAAATTCTGACTCAGCGTTTTATCGGAAATCTTTCCGAGATAACGCTGCAGCTCATTGAAGCGTACCGGCTGATATTCCATCAGGCAATACAAAATAATCATCTTGTATTTTCCGGAAATCAGGGACAGTGTGTAACTAAATCCAGTTTCCTCAAAGCTGGCCGTCTCAATATAGTCTTTTAATTTACATCCTTCCATTTTTATACTTTCCTTTAAGAAAGTACCTAACTCAAAAGTAGGTACTTGTTATTTTTTCATAAGCTTTTATAATTATAGCAGAAGCTTCTGAAAATGCAAGCAGCACCACTTTTTCTTCTGTTCTGCCGCCTGCTCACACCGCACCCGCCATACTATAGGCGGATTTGTTTTCATTCTAACCGAAAGATTCTATGAGGAGGTATCCAAAATGAAAAAAAATTTAGGCGTCATACCTGCGGTTTATCCTATGCCTGTCCTGATGGTCGCTGCATATGACGCAAATGAGAAAGTAAATATAATGAATGTCGCCTGGGGACAGATCTGCGACATGGACAAGGTCATCCTGTTCATCGGAGAAGGAAAAAAGACATGGCTGAATATTAAGGAAAGCAAGGCGTTTACCGTGGCTCTCGCCGATGAAACCCATGTCGCAGAGGCCGATTTCTTCGGTATCGCATCCGGAAACAAAATGAATGATAAATTCGAGCGCACCGGATATCACGCCGTAAAAAGTGACCGAGTAAACGCTCCGATCATCGAAGAATTTCCGGTCGTCATGGAATGTGAGCTTCTGGAATTTCTGGATACGGAGCATGTATCCGGAATCGTTGGTAAAATTGTGAATGTAAAAGCTGAGGAGTCCGTACTCTCTGAAAACGGCAAGATAGATCCGAAAAAGCTGCATGCCCTGATATTTGACCAGTTCCAGAACGGTTACTATTCCACTGGCGAGAAGATTGCCACCGCGTGGAATGTCGGCGCAGGACTGATGAAAAAATAACAGAACAAAGGAAGTGTCTCTGAAGCACGCGCTGCCGGGCATACATAAAAAAGGACATCTGCTCTTTTTATTCGAACAGATGTCCTTTCCCTTATTCGCTTAAATCATCCAGCTCTGGCTTCCGGTCTGAATATCTGCCATATGGGTATACAGACCATTCTGCGCATAGAGCTCGTCAGGCCTGCCCTGCTCGGCCACCACGCCGTCGGACAACACAACGATTTTATCTGCGCCTGCTACCGTGCGCATCCTGTGTGCAATAATCAGTACCGTTTTATTCTGAATCAGTCTGGAGAGCGCCGTCTGGATGAGTGTCTCATTCTCCACATCCAGGCTGGCCGTCGCCTCGTCCAGCAGGATAATCGGCGCATCCTTCAGGAAGGCGCGTGCAATGGAAATCCGCTGCCGCTCACCGCCGGAGAGTGCGCAGCCATTTTCACCGATATCCGTGTTCCACTTATCCGGCAGCTTTTCTGCAAATTCATCGCAATTGGCAAGGTGTGCCGCTGCCAGTACCTCCTCGTCCGTGGCGTCCTTACGGCCCAGGCGAATGTTTTCCATAATCGTATTATTAAAAAGCGTCACATCCTGAAATACGATGGAGTAAAGACTCATCAGCTTTTCCGGGTCAATTTGGGAGATATTCATACCTCCTACGGTAATCCGCCCTTTCTGATAGTCCCAGAACCGTGCCACCAGTCTGGATACGGTCGTCTTGCCTCCTCCGGACGGGCCTACCAGCGCTGTGACCTCTCCCTGCTTTGCGGTAAAGGATACATCCTTCAGCACCGTTTCACCGGAGTTGTAAGCAAAACCCACATGGTCAAATACAATGTCATAGCCCCGATTCGTCAGCTGCTCCTGTCCGGTCTGGATCGGATACTCCAGAATCTCATTCATACGTGCCACATTGGTACGCATGGCAATCACCGCTGCCAGATTCTGCAGCGCCCCCTGCATGGGATCATACAGTCGGGAGGCTACCAGCAAAAACAGAAACAGCGTCAGCACATCTATGCTGCCATCCATCAGAAGCACCGAACCGGTCAGCGCCACAGTGGCAATACCAAGCTTCAGTACCATTCCTGCAGATGTGACAAATACGGCGTTCGTCAGCTCCGCATAAACGGTCTGTCTCTCTACTGCACGGATTTTCCCTGCAAGCCCGTCAAGGTAAGTATGCTCTGCATTGCTGGCCTTCAGATCACGGATCGTCTCGATGTACTCCTGAATCCCGTCCGCGCATGCCATATTCACCGCCATATTTTTCGCCTGCACCCGATCCTGCAGCTTATAGCTTCCCAGCACAATTGCAATGGATACCGGAATTACCCACAGAGCCGCCAGCGCCATGCGCCAGTCAAAAGCAAAAAGACTGACTGCGATCAGCACGGTGGAGATCAGTGAGCCAAACAAACCCGGGATAAAATGTGAGCACGTCTTTTCCAGCACCTCGCAGTCTGCCATGATGGTGCTGGTCAAATCTGCAAGATCACGCTTTCCAAAGAAGGACAGCGGCAGCTTCCGCAAACGTTCGGCCAGGCTCAGACGCCGGATGCCACTCTCTTTGTAGGTGGAAAAATAAGTACCATTGTACTCAAACCATGTAGTCAGAAGAATCAGCAGAAAGCAGATTGCGCAGCCGCACACATAAAACGCGGTTCTTTGGTCCGTCGTACCGGTCATCAGATCCCGGATCAGAAAATACAGTAATCCCGTCGGAAGCATAAAGGCAATGTTCTGAAATGCGCAGGAAAGCACGCCCTTCACCAGGCCTGTCGCGCCCTCCGGAGAACTGGCAGTTGCTTTTTGTATTTTTTCGATCATGTCTTACCCCTCCTTTGCAACCTTCCATTCCACAGAAGACTGATAATCCTGCCACATTTTTGCAAACAGTCCTTCTTTCGCACACAGCTCGTCTCTGGTTCCAGATTCCGTAATCTGGCCATCCGCCACCACATAGATGCAGTCGGCATTGGCTACAGTGGACAGCCGGTGGGCAATCATGATGACGGTCTTGCCCTTTGTCAGCTCTGCAAAGGCCGCCTGCACTCTTACCTCATTATCCGGGTCTGCAAAGGCAGTTGCTTCATCCAGAATCAGAACGGGGGCATTTTTCAGCACGGCTCTGGCAATGGTAATCCGCTGCTGCTCGCCTCCGGACAGATAGATGCCCCTGCTCCCGATCACCGTATGGATCCCGTCCGGAAATTTTTCGATGATATCCATGCACTGCGCCGTTTTCAGCGCAGCGAGAACCTCTTCCTCGGTAGCGTCCGGTTTTCCAAGCTTCACGTTATCCAGAATACTGCCCTTGAGCAGCCGGCTGTTCTGGAACACAAAGGACACGGTATTCATCAGCTCCTCCTTCGGAATGTCCTGCACATCGGTGCCTCCGACCGCAATGCTGCCGCTGCATACATCAAAGAAGCGGCATATAAGAACTGCCAGTGTAGACTTTCCACCGCCGGATGGTCCGACCAGCGCCACCGTCTGCCCCGGCCGAATATCCATAGAGATGCCTTTGATGACATCCGATTTGCCGTCATAGCTAAAGGCTACATCCTTCAGGGTCACTGAGCTGTCCTTCGGATGCTCCGGTCTGCCGCTTACCGATACCGGCTCTGCATCCAGCACTGAGTCAATACGGCTCAGTGCGTCTGCCACCATCATCTTATTCTCACTCATGTACATAATCTTTGTCAGTGTCAGAGAGATCACCGGTGTGATGATGATATAGAACAGCAGATTCAGCAGAAACTCTGATGTCACACCGTTTTTCGTAAACAGCAGGCCTCCCGCGATGAGAAATGCAAACACGCCGTTGATGGCCGCAGTATAAAACAGCATCGGTATCCTCAGCTCCTCCGTGTAGGCAATGACCCACTTTTCATACTCATCAATTGTTTCCTTGAACCGCTTAAAGGAAAACACCGACTGTCCGAAGGTTTTTACTACCGGGATCCCACGGACATATTCCACCGCTTCACCGAACATAGCAGCAAGTGCGTTGCCATATTGCCGCATTTTTTCTGCCATCCGCTGGCCCGTCATAACCGTCATGATCGCAAAGCCGAGAAATACCGGGATCAGGCTGAGCAGGCCCAGTCGCCAGTCAAACACAAACAGCAGCACAAGCAGCCCCACCGGCGTCGCCATCGCACTGTACTGATCCGGCAGCTGGTGGGCCAGGTAGGTCTCCGCTGCACCGGTGCTCTCCTGTATAATCTTGCGCAGCCTGCCGCTGCCAAACGACTCGGTAAATCCAAGCGGAAGCTTTGCCAGATGTCCGGTGACGGTAAGCCGGAGATTCGTAGCCACCCGAAAGGCCGCCAGATGGGAGCACAGCAATGCGCACACATAAATCAGATACGACAGCGCCGCAAACAGCACCGCCATCCAGCCATAGTGTGGGATATTCACCGCCTGCGAATAATCTGGCGCCACGGCCAGCACATCCCGCAAAATCATCCAGATATAAAGAAACGGAACCAGCGCCATCAGTGCACTGAGCGCCGCCAGGATCCAGGAGGCATAGGTGAAAAACCGGTATTTGCCCGCATAGCTCATCAGTCTGGAAAAATCTGACTGTTTTTTCAAAATCATCACCATCCTTCTTTGTAAAGTCAATGATCTGTTTTATTCTGAGTCAGACAGATTTTCCGTTGCGAAAAGCTCAATCACATTCTGCATCGTTTCCTGATCGTAATCCTCTGCGATGGCTGCCGCATTCCAGTAGGCGTAATTTCCCTCAAACCAGCTCTGCAGATCCTCGAGCTCCTCTGCGTAGCGGAATTCCAGATGATACGTGGTTTCCATCGTATCCGGTGAGAATGCAAAATAGGTAAATTCACCCGAATCTGCATCTTCGCTCTGGTAGAAAATGAAGTCATTTTCATTCTCTTCCTCCAACTGCTTATAGGTGTGAGAGAATACCTCCTGTCCCTGCTCATCCAGGCCGGTAATGGTATCACCGTCCATTACGAACTTGTCCACACCGCCAAGGAAATAGCAGTCAAACGCCATGCTGCCCGGATCGGCTTCATATTTTTCTGCCGCTTCCGGTCCATAGACTTCTGCCATACACATTCCAAGCAGCATATCCGTCGTCGTCTCTGCATTTTCCTCTCCTGCGAGCGGCGTGACTGCATCAATCCAGATATCACGATACTCTTCCTTTGACAGCTCCGGGAACAGCTCCACATAAGTCCCGCTGATACCCTTCAGATAGTCCTCTGAAACAGCTTCCTGACCTTCTGTAGTCGAAGCTTCCGTGTCCTGTTCCTCTGCTGATGAAGCTGCTGCCGCCAGCTGCTGCGAAGCACATCCGGCGACGGAAAGTAAGCAAAGTGCAAATGCGACAAATTTCTTTTTCATAAAGTACCTCCTGTTTTTAATTAGTGTTTTCTAACCAATAGGTACTTTAGCACATTTCTTTTTTTTAAACTACTCCATTTTGGTTTTACTGCTCTGTTTTGCCACGCGCTTTGCATCGGCACGGTAACGTGACGGTGTCTTGCCATACCGTTTTTTGAAGCTTTCTGAAAATTTACTGGCATTGTCATATCCGATGCTCTGCGCAATCTGCGTCACCGGCTTTGCGCTGCGAACCAGTTCCATCGCTGCCTGCTCCAGACGATATTCCCGGATGTAATGATAGACCGGAACGCCATAAACCTGTTTGAACAGCTTTTGCAGGTGCGATACGGAAATTTCATGCTCCGCTGCAAGATTCGCCAAAGACACATATCTGTCCCGGTTCGTCAGCAGATGATCCCGAAGATGGTGTGCCAGCTCCGTCTGTCTGACCGAGTAATATGCCTCCCCCGCCGATTCCTGTGGGATTCGGCCAAGCAGCATCAGCAATTCCAGAACCTTGAGCTGCAAAAAGCTGCGTTCTGCATAGGATGCACTTTCATACAGCTCCCGAAAGACATTCTCACAGCGCGGCCCCGCCGAGCCGGTCATGTACCATTTTCCTCCAAGAAGATTCTGCTTCAGCGCAATAAAATCCATCGAAAATGCCGGAGTATTCTGCGCGATCCAGTCTCCGGCTGCTGCCGGATCAATTTCCAGACAAATTCCTTCGTAATATCCCAGCGGAAAAAAGGACTCAGACCGTGTGCCATGAAGCCCGTCGAAACAGCTGATTGCCATATCTCCCGGCTTCAGCAACACATGATCCCGCAGAGAAAATCCGGTCTCAAAGCGTCCATTTACACAGAAATTGATCTCCAGCACGCCTGCCTGTGTGCGCACCTCTGTATATGATTCCATTTCCAGCCGGAGCAGCATGAGATTCACGCCGTCAAACAGCCGGTAAAAATCAATTTCTCCATCTCCGATGGCATTTTCAAAGCCCTCCATCGGTCCGGTCAGACAGGACGCCTTTCCGGACCCGTCATAATAGCGGATGTCTATCATTGTGGTCTCCTCTTTCCTGTCACGGGATTTTTATGCTTCGCATTTCCATGACTGAATGGCCGATCGCATGCGGCGGTCGATATCCTGACGGGTCTGTTTGCATTCCTTCGGATATTTTTTTGCCCCCTGAAACGCCAGACGGACAAACAGATCCGCTCCCACTGGAAGCATCGTCTTCAGCATTCCTTCCGGGAAAACAAAGTGGGTTCCGTGGGGATAGACCACTGCTTCCGCCCTGCAGGTATGCGCCCGCTTTGCAAGGCGGGCTTCCATACGGCGGATGTACTTGCCGGTATCCCACAGCACATCGTCCTCTGCTCCAATGAGCAGGAGCCTTTCTTGAATGTTCTCGATCGGAATGAATTCTTCCGGCTGAATCGGATGCGCTGCTTCCGAATCATCAAAAAGCTTTCGGGAGTTGATCATGTCACCGGTGCGCTTTGTCTCTGCGGCAATGCAGTTCCAGTAATCCGGATGCTGATAGCAAAATGGCATATAGGGAAGGGGCTTCCCGTGATAGGCGAACAGCGACTCGCCCTCGATGGGCCATTCCTTACAGCCATCTTTTTTGCCCTGCATAAAGCCTTGCCATACGAAATCACTTGGCGTCATGGCAATGGTCAGGGTGATTTCCGGAAACATGGCTGCCGCTGTCAATGCCAGCGTACCGGTCGTCGAAGCGCCTGCGATAGCGATTTTCCGGTTTCCATGCGCGCGCAGCCATGTGATCGCCTTTTCTATTCGCTCCAGCGGATAATTGTGATGCCCGTAATCCTTTTTTCCCGGAGACATCGTAAGCACATTGATTCCTTGCCGGATGATCCATTTCACCGCCGATCGCGCCATATAATCCTCCGGATCATCTCCCAGCATCGTAATCAACGCACTGTCAGCACCACCCGGGCACGCCCAGTAAGCTCCATAGAAACCGTCTGTCTCAGCATCAAAATGAATACGTTTCATAATCCTTCCCCTTTCCTGTACCTTCTGTCTTCATTCCGGAAATTATATCAGCAGAACGGATGTTAGTATGATCTAACCTGCGTATTTTTTTAAAGCCGCATTGCTGCGGCTTTAAAAATCTATTTTCGTTGCCATATTCTGGTTGAAGCTTGTCCTCATAGTAGCATGTTCGAATCGGGGTGTCAATATGCTATGACCTGCCATTTTAAATACATCTCTTTATAAATTCCTGTATTTTTCTAATTTCACGTTCATTCAATCTCCATTGCTTTTCTACAGTCGCATCGCCATTGCTTTTTACAAAAAATTTCGCAGATCCAGCTTCTGTTAACCTGCTATCACTTGCATGGACATGCATCGCCTCAATCACACAGCTTGCCGTGTAATACAAATAACAGCCACAAACTTTAAATTTTGTTTTCACAATTCTGTTATTTAGAATCACTGCTCCATGGTTCACGCAAGTAAAGCGGACATTCGCAATCCGCTTCGCTACTTGCTCATGAACGCAGTCGCTTCGCGTTCAAAATATGCTTTTATTTATTTGATGAGACTAATATTTCTAATGTTTTTCCAATATCTGCATTCAAACAAATGGAACGCTTCTCAATCTCTCTCGGTGCAACAGCTTCTCCGTAATTTATGCACACATAAGTGGCATTCGGATTCCGGCCAGTCATCCGCCAGAAAGGATATTTTATAATAACAGGTGTGTTACCTCCGACTCCAAGTTCCAGAAATACGACCCGAAGATTTTCATGTCTTCGCAGAAAATCTTCATAGCAATTCTGTGCCCGATACCAGCCTTCATCCTGGACAAAGGTATCATCGCAACGGAGATTTACAGTCATTGGACGACCGCACTTTGGACAGTGTGGAATCAGTTCTGTTGGAACACGCATATTTTTTTGTTCCTCCAGCATCCAACGAACCAGTTCCTCATTTTCATACGTTTCCTGGTGACATGGTTTGCTGCATTGCAGCAGCCCATAGTCTCCTTGGGTATAAAACAGCCGCTTTTTGTTAAATCCAGCTTTTTGGAAACAGTGATCTACATTGGTGGTAATCACAAAATAATCCTTATCCTGCACCAGACGAAGCAGATTTTTATAGACAGGATTCGGTACATCCACATAGCGGTTGTAAAAGATATGGCGGCTCCACCACGCCCAGTATTCTTCCAGTGTCTTATATGGATAAAATCCGCCACTGTATATGTCGCGAATTCCATACTTCTCCTTAAAATCTGAGAAGTATCGTTCAAACCGTTCACCGGAATAGGTCAATCCGGCAGAAGTTGATAATCCGGCTCCTGCCCCGATTACTACTGCATCTGCCTCTTTCAGAACCTTACACAGTTTCTCTATCTGTTCGGAGTAACTCTCCGTAGATTTCTTTGTCCAGATCCTTGAAAACATTAAAAATCACCTCCATCCTGCTTCCTGTTTTCCTGCGATATTCCATCACGGTCTGCACTGCAATTTCTGCTGCTTTTTGATTCGGGAAATGAAATTCTCCTGTTGAGATACAGCAAAATGCAATACTTCTAATTCTATTTATTTCTGCCAATTCCAGGCAGGAACGATAGCAGGAAGCAAGAAGTTCCTCATCCCGTTTCGTCAATTTTCCCTGTATGATCGGACCTACTGTATGAAGGATATAGTTGCAGGGAAGATTATAGGCTTTTGTAATCTTAGCCTGACCGGTTGGTTCTTCATACCCCTGTTCCAACATGATCCTGGCACATTCCAGGCGAAGCTGAACTCCCGCAAAGGTGTGGATGCAGTTATCAATACAGCGGTGATTCGGCACATAGCAACCGGTCATTCCACTGTTCGCCGCATTGACGATAGCATCGCACTCCAGTGCAGTAATATCACCTTGCCAGAGATAGATACCTTCCTGCACTGGTTTCAGATCCAACAGCCGTGTGATCGTTTTTCTTTCTGTCTCTTCTTTCAGATAAGCATCCTGTACCGTCAAAAATTCCGCATTGGCATTCTGCGGCATGCGGACATTCATGAGTCCACGCAGCAACAACTTTTGCTCCTGTTTTCCTGCCGGAATGTTCATATCCTGATATTCAGGATGCTCTTTTAATAAATACTGAATCAGATAATGTCTTCGTTCTGACTGGTTCATGTTCTCACCCTCGTTTTTCTATCGCTCTTGCCGGACAGACTTCATAACAATTTCCACAGTGCAGACAATGCTCCTGCCGGATGACAAAAGATGTTCTCTTCTCAATACATTTCTGTGGACAATGTTTCATACATGTGCCACAACCGATACAGGATTCCGTTATGTAATATCCTTTTTCTTTTATACTAACATTTCCCAGAATATATGTCTCCCGGAAAATTGGATTTACGCCAAGATTAAAATACTCCACTTCCGCCTTATCAATACAGAAAATAATTCCGATTTCTCTTGTATCCCCTGGATATACATTAGCAAGATATGGCTGCTCTTCAAAAATAATGTCCATCCATTTTTTCTGTTCATTCTCTGCTGCTGCGTAAGCCTTTCCAGACAACCGAATCATTTCTTTGTATTTGGTATAAGCAAGAATCTGAACCCTGCCATCTTCCATTAATTCTTTACAAAAATTTTTACCTCTGGCGGTGAAAAAATAGAGTGCATCCGGCTCATAATGAATCGCGCTGATATTCCGTATCTGTGGTGCTCCTTCACTGTCCACTGTTGCAAATGCAAGCACTCCCACCAATTTCATTTTTTTCAGACATGTTGCTAAATCCATCTTAATCTCCATTCCGCCGCCTTCGGCTGGCGGCACAAATAGTAATGAAAGTGTTTCAACTCTCTACGATGTGCTGTA
>OLSO01002341.1_pt1 | contig 11797 bp, 8 predicted proteins | sample 1672441 | NCBI WGS metagenome assembly OLSO01 (sample SAMEA3136686, study PRJEB25190) | human gut metagenome | biome: human gut; feature: human-associated habitat; material: faeces | place: Austria | collected 2013 | reverse complement strand
AGATCAAAAACGTACAGAGTTTCCCCTTCAAAAGTAATCCTGTACCCCAGCACCTTATATCTACATTCACTGTCCCAGTCCATTTCCTTATAGACCAACTCCGCAAAAGGCTTGCAACTCATCTTCCTGCTCTTGCGTTTATCCGGCTTAGCAATGCACCAGCGCAGAGCATCCTTGTCGTTTTCATCACACCCACGCACGACAATTCGCTTCAGGTCACTGTTAAACATAACATGCACATAAACCACATCCTCCAGCCCAGTAATGCAGGCCGTGTTGAATGTGATGCTGTCCTTGCGGATCACAATGGCAGGGTCACGAAGATGAGCAAACAGCTCTTTCCGCACGACCTGGTATCCATCATACGAAAAAGTACTCTCCAATTCTTCTGCCCTTGCATCTCTATCATTTTGTTCTGCCTGCCCCTCTGGCGGCATACTTGTTGTATTTTCCTCATTCATCTATTTCAGTCCATCCTTCCATTATCTCTTCCGCCTCATGGAGCAGTGCATTCAGACCATCTGCGGTAAAAGTGTTCATTTCTTCTATCTCTGCTGCCGGCCGGAGCACATCCCAGTTTCCAGCATAATGCTCCTGCTGTAGAATGCCGACCTGTGCAATACTTGTGATTGGCTGTCCAAAAGTCCCTGCCCATTCCGGTGGAAAAATGTAAATCGTCTTTTTAACCGTTTCGCCCTCTGCTTCTTCCGATTTTTCCTTTGGCGGCAGAACGATTTCTTCGACCTTGATCATCTCCGGCTCATCCAGTTCAAAGAGCATCAGCTTATTATCGCCGTCCTCCACAAATTGCCCGCGAAACCGATAACGCAGGTCTTCATCCCACTCCATGATGTCAAAAAGAGCCTTTGCCAGACCACGGCATCCAAGTGTGCTGGCACACCAACGGCCTTCTTTCAGCCGGCCCCAGCGGATCGCATTGGGATTGCTCTTTTCACACGGACGGATTGCAACGCAGCGGTCAACGGAATTTAACAGCAGTTCCACATATTCCACATCTTCAAATTTTTTCAGGCAGGCTGTGTTGAAACGCAGTTTTCCGTTAGAGATCGTCATCGCCGGATTCTGCAATGTCGAAAAGTACTGTGCCCGAACCACTTCATATCCTGTCAGATTAAGCCGATTTTTCACATCAGCTACAACAGAATCATCCGGCTCCCGAATCACACTTTCAGATGCTTCCCGGTATTCTTCAGCCGAAAAGCCTGTCCAGTCCTTATCGAAGGGAACATATCCACGCAAGATTCCATCATCGACCACGCTTAAAACCGGCAGAGGCCGATTTTTCCTCGTGTAACTTCTGGAAGCTCTCAGGTGGTTGGCAGCATTGAAGACATCTCTGGACACGATTGCCTCATGGTGATCCCGCTGCCGATACTGCGTCCGATCATTGTTGTTCTTTTTGGATTTATGCGTCAAAAAGTTCGGTGTGTAAGTCTTTCGAGCCAGCACATCTCCACAATGACGCTCATTTGCGATAACGCCAGCCAATGTACTCGAATTCCATTCTGCGTTCCCCAGCTTTGTCTTCCGCCCATAGTCCGTCAGCAGCTCTGCAATTTCTTTAAGAGAAAATCCGTTCAAGTACAGATAATAAATCACCTTTACTGTCTGGGCTTCTTCCAGGTTGACCACAAGGTTGCCTTCCTCGTCCTGATCATATCCAAGCAGAGCCGGAGTCAGAAACAGACCGCGGCTAAAGCGCCGGTCAATGGACCAGTTCATAATGATGGACTTGGAGTGAGATTCTTCCTCTGCCACAGATGCCAGAATGGTAAGAATCATGCGGCCGTTGCTGTCCAAGGTATAAATATTGTCAGCTTCAAATTTCACACCTACAGGTGGGGTGAGATTTTTCAGTGTTTCAATTACAGATAAGCAGTCTACGATATTTCGTGCAAAACGAGCAATGGACTTCGTAAGGACAAGGTCTATTTTTCCGGCCTTGCAATCCTCGATCAACTGCTGCATTCCCTTCCGATGTTCCAAGGATGTGCCGCTGATGCCCTCGTCATCGTAGATACCGACAAATTCCCATCCCGGCTGTGCCTTGATATACTCGGTATAATAATTCTTCTGAAGCTCATACGAGGAAGTCTGTTCATCATTGTCAGTGGAAACACGGACATAGGCTGCGACACGCCGAATAGAGGTGCTTTCTTCAAGCCCCTCTACAGTTTTTGCCGGGATGACTTCCAGTTCGGAGGCATCCACGCCCTTATACCGATCTCTGATTTTTTGCTTGCGGTCTACCGCTTCCACTTCACTGCTTATCATGTACTTCCTCTCATTCTTCCGGCTTTATGCTCCAATACCACTGGCGCATTTTCCGATAGCTTCGGATGCCGAGTTCCTTTTTTGTATTTTCTGCGGTCCTGCGACTGATACCCTCATCGCTCATCCGCATATAGATTTCCCTTGATCTCATGTCACCCTCAGAAAGCAACTTTTTAATCAAGTATGCCGCCTTCTCTGACTTTGATTCAAAATCCGGCATTCCCGGTTCTGCGTATGGATCTGGTGTAACCTCACACTCCAGCCACTCAAATCCTGCTTCTGCTGTTATGGAAAACCGAATCTCACTGTCCGATGGAGCCAGACTGTTTTTGATTTGCCGAACAATACGAATGTCTGTGTTTTCCGGGTCGCGCTCTACTTGCAGGACACTCCGGGCCGCAGCCACGACATCAATACTGCCAAGGCTCCGATACAGACCTTTAGTTCCTTCCTTTTTGTTGAGATGACCGATCAGCACAATGGCACAATCATATACCGATGCCCACATTCCAAGCCGGTGCATCAGCTTTCTGGCTCTGCCTGCAATCTGAAGGTCAGAATCGCTTCCAAGATATGCCTGAATCGGGTCGATGACTACCAGACGCGGCCGAAATTCTATAATCGCCTGCCGGATACGTTCATCATCCAGCGTCAGACCACTGTATGTTTCTTCATTTATAAAGGCCACATTCCTGCAATCCGCACCGCACTTTTCCAGTCTGGGCTTGATAGTATCTGACACACCGTCCTCCGAACACTGGTAGATGACCTTCTTCGGCATTCCGATCGTTTTTCCGTCTGGGGTGTTTCCGCCTTTAGAAAGTTCCGCAATCAAGTTCATCATCATTGTGGACTTGCCGTCACCGGGATCTCCTTGCAGCAATGTAATCTTCCCCACTGCAATGAACGGATACCACAGCCAGCGAACAGAAGTCGCCTGTACATCACTATATAATGTAAGAATTCCTGTTTCACCTTTTCCCGCCATCGTCTTTCCTTTCCATTTGCAGTCTTTTTCTACATTTATATTATAGAGCGCATATGACGATTTGACTTCCACCTGTCAGGTAGAATAACTTCAAAAATTCCACTTGTCAGATGTAAAAATCGCCTAAGACCACATTACTGATGGAGGGGTGGACTATTGCGGTCTTAGAATCCACTGTATTCAGTTGCTATGTATATCTTCCTGCGGGATAATCGTACTGCCTTATGCGGGTATCATAAGGAGGAAACACATGGCTATTGATTATATTGCGCTTGGACAGCGCATTAGCGATTTTAGAAACAAACATAATTTTTCGCAGGAGGAGCTTGCTTTCCGCAGTGGCGTTGGAAACAAGCATATTAGCAATATTGAACTTGGAAAGAGTAAACCGAGTCTGGAATCTCTCATCCAAATTGCAAATATTCTTAACATTTCGGCAGACGACCTTCTAGTAGACAGCTTGACGCACTCTGCTTCCACCGCAGACTCAGAGATCCACCGTCTGCTCTTGGACTGCAATGAAATCGAGCAGGAGATTCTCACCCGGATGGTAAAGGAGATGAAAGCAATCCTCTACGGCTTGGGAGTCTAATTTTGTAACCCGTTGACCACATAACAAAAAAGCCCGCATAAGCCACAGCTGCACTTCGGCTCAAACCGGGGTGCTGTCTGTGGTTCATGCGAGTCAGGGCAAAAAAGAAGCCCGCCAGCGTACTATGTAAGATTTACACAGTGCGCCAGCGGGCAGTCATTTAATTACTTTTTCGGCTTAAACTTTGCGCTGTAAGCATTTACTGCTGCATCATGGATAAGCCATCCGAATTTTCTCAAGAAGTCCAATCGCTCTTCATCAGTCATCCATTTTGCAAGTGTATGAAGAACCCCCTCGTATCGTTCATTTTCCTTTCCGTTGAAAAACTTGCCTCCGGGTCCCTGCTTAAATCTGACGGGAATCCCATTTTTAATTATCGTCCAGACAGTTGAACCACCATCTGTCTGAAACATGTTCCCAACCATGCCGTCCAGTTCTCCGGCATCCATTCTTTTCAGCAGTTCTCTTTCCTCACTCGTCATCTTCATCGCCCCCACAATCCTCTACTTTTATATCTTCCGAATCATACGCTCCCATTGGGTATTCCCGAATCCAGCCTTCGATTTTTAATGTGTGGCCACATTCTGGACATTCATAGCAATCTTCAGAATTAAAGCTGTACACAAGATCTGGCCCCATACCATTTTCTTTTTCGTAAGAGCTTTCATCATACATGAAGTCCTCAAGGTCAACATTTTCTTCATGACCGCAATGAGGACATTTGACCGCTCTTTCCAAAGAAACCGGTCGATACCCATACATATCCTCGATGTCGATAAATTCCTCGCCTGCCGCTTCTTTTTCGCTGATGATGTCCCAATAATGCTGCGTCTGGAAAGTTTCAAATTCTGCGCTGTCATCCAGAAGGTTATCCAGCATTTTTAAGGCATTCTGCTTTCGTTCAAGTTCATCATTGATATACTGTTTCCGTTCACGGATTGCCTGTTCAAGATCAATTTCTCCTGCTTGAAGTCTTTTTATATCTCCACAGGTCAAGCCGGATTTTGTAAGGACAACAATCCTCTGCAGATTTTTGAAATCTGCTTCCGTATAATCCGTTGCCTTGTTTCCCACCGGTGGATGTTCTGGTTTGAAGATGCCCTCACGCTTAAAGAGTTTTATGCGCTCTGCATCAATTCCTAATTTTTCTTTTATTTCTTTTGGTCTCATAACATTCGACCTCCTTTCTGAAACCGAGTATAGCACATAGGGACTTTGTCCCCGTCAAGCCCTAAATATCATTTTTTCTATTTTTAAGAATACTCAATTCCAGTTTTATTTCAAGACCTTTCTTAATGATTTGTATATTTCAGGCTTCGATACGCATCTCCAATAAAACTCACGAATTCCGGACTCATTGTCTCCACCATACTCTTTCCCTCTACATTCTGCAAAACAGCAATACTGACTCCGGACATATCATCTTTCCTCACTTCCAGTTCTCGTATCGAATCCGCCACGGCCTCATCAATGAACGTAGCGAACTTTGCCCCGTCAACATGGCTTTGCACTGGCATCGGTGTGCCTCCTTCACCGAACAGTTGGATTACCTTTGGTTCAATGATGCTCTCCACCTTTTTCAAGGCTTCTTTCTCTGGCATCCGCCTCAGATAGCCTTTCATTGCACTTGCCACAACGATCTCCATCACTGTTGTTCCATAATCCTCAACGGACAGCCAAGCTAACTTTTTCATGTCAATCTCTCCTGCTATGTGTATTTCTGTATCCTCACCATATACCAAAACTCTGCACATAGCAATATGTACGATAAAAAATCCGGGCAAAGCAAAAAAAGCCCTGCCGGTATGCATTTCCACACATCCGACAGGGCATTCTTTTCTTTATACAGCCTGCTCTCGTTTTGCTTTACTTCTCAGATATCTTCGATACTGAACTGTGTTGTCATATACCCGGTACGGGGCATCAACCAGAGTCACCAGCCCGTCAAGGCTGCATTTCTTAAAGCCCAGAAAACTAGTCAGTGTCCTCTGATTGCCGCAGGTGAGAAGTTTCACTCCGAAGTTTGTTTCATAGGTCACGATGTCGCCCGTTACGGTTCCTTTCTGGATAAAGGCGCAGTAGATACCTTTTTCAAAATGAAGCATATCCGGTGCTTCTGCGATCCGCTCCGGCGTCATCTTCAATCGTCCTCTGTTCAAACTGGCGACCGCACCTTCAACCGGCTTTCCATCCACATCACGAAACAGGCTGCCCTGCACATCCACCCCGTTCACCTGCAACGGCATACCGGCGGCATTCTGTTCCGGCAGTTCTTTCAGGCAGGCAATGAATAGGTCAAAATTCTTCTTCATGACTGTAAGGGCTCCCTGTTCCTGGCTCAGCGTTTCTTTTTCCTTCCGGAAACTCTCAATTCGCTGCCGGATGTCTTTTGCCAGACTTGCATAGGCTTCGATTTCAGACCCTTCTTCATAGTCAGCATTGTAAAAGCTCGTACCGATATCATTTCCCGTCAGCCCATTTCGGATATCACTGTCAATCTCGTCCAATGTGATGCTGCCCTCCGCCAGCGATTCATTCAGTTCCAAATTCTGCTCCAATACTGCATCCCGCATGGCAGTAACCTGACGGCCGATCGTCTCCTGCAGTTTTTCTTCCAGCTCCTTTATCTGGGCATCCAGCGTTTCCAGTCTTTCCACTGACACGCTGTTTCCTTTCATCTGCTGATACACCTGTTCACAGGCTTTATGAAAAAGTGTGCTGATTTCCGAAGCTTCATGGTTTTTCTCGTAATCCCGTTTCAGGCGGTACAGCATTTCCATAAAACTCTGTTCCAAGGCACATTCATGGATGCTTTCCGAAGGGCATCTTTCATTGGCTGCTTTTCTCTCGGCATCCGACAATCTCCCGTGTTTTTCCCTGCAGTACAGCTTCTGATCCGGTGTGCCATTCTGTCTGGGCTTTTCGCCCTCACGCTTTCCCATCTTCTGTTTACACCGCCACACGGGATAAGCATATGCGTATTTTTCAAGGTAGATATCCATATCGCCACCAGTTGCTGCAAGGCTTCGGTCATCCGTGTACCCGGTTGCCACACCTGTATAGGTCACACGGAAGAATCCCTCACCACATTCTTTTCCGGCTCTTTCTCCATGTTCAAGAACCGCACCGCAGACCAGATTTCCAAATGGCGAGCCGGTGTATCCTCTCTTCTTCTTTTGAGCCGGTACCGAATCTCCAACCTTGCTGGGCTTTTCATAAAGCATCGTCTGAGCCTTGTCCCATGTACTGCGGTCAATGATGCCAACATGATGGTTTTCTACATAATAGCGAGGTGCCTCACCTTTGTTGATCGTGGACCGATGGGTCAGGAAATCCTTTGTGATGGTCTTCTGCATCTCAATGTCACCCACATATTTTTCATTCCGAAGAACTGTGAGCACAGAACTTGCCGACCAGTTCTTTTTGTTCACCGTCTTTCTGCCAAGTTCATTCAGCTCTTTTGCAATACGGTTTGCCGTCTGTCCACATACATACCGTTCAAAAATATAACGAACCGTTTTTGCCTGTTCCGGATTGATCACCCATTCACCATTTTCACCCTTGTCATATCCAAGCATCCGGTTCAGATCAATCTTCGGCTTGCCAGCCTGGAAATTCTTCTGGATCGACCAGCGGATATTGTCCGAAATGGACCGGCTCTCATCCTGCGCCAGTGCGGAAAGAATAGTCAAGATCAATTCACCGGTCGCATCCAGCGTGTCGATGTTCTCTTTTTCAAAGTAAACACCAACCGGAGGATTCTGCTGCCGAAGCTGGCGGACACAATTCAAGGTGTCCACCGTGTTTCGGGCAAATCGTGAAATCGACTTGGTCACGATATAATCCAGCTTTCCATCCAGGGCGTCTGCCATCATGCGGTTGAAATCCTCACGGTGTTCCCTGCTGGTTCCTGATTTTGCCTCATCTGCATAAATGCCTGCAAATCTCCATCCGGGTTTGTTCGTGATCAGATTTGTGTAAAATGCTTTCTGCGTGGTATAGGAAGTCTGCTGGCTTTCATCCCCTGTGGAGACTCGGCAGTATGCCGCCACACGGATATTGCTCTGCACCTTCAGCTGACCACCATTATGCACCGACCGCTTTGTAGCCGGTATCACTTCTACTTTTTTCTGTGTCATATGCTCTCCTCCGTTTCCTTCATATCTTTTTTCCGTTCCGACGCTTTCTATACTCTACCTGAACCGGTTCTCCAAGGATCTCTGCTTCATTTTCCGCAAACTTTGGTTTTCCATCTTTGCCGTATACCCGATAATCCTTGAAGTCCTTTATAGTCCTTCTGGCTCCGAAAGCAGTAAATTCCATTCCGTAAATGGTCCGGTAATGGATCACATCTCCGTCCACTCTGCCAGATTCAATATTTACGGCATACATTTCCCGGCTGAAGGTTAGCATATCCGGTGTACTCAAGAACACACCCGATTCCGTCCACTGCGCTTCTTTATCATCCAGACCATGCACCACCAGCTTCTGTCCATAGAGGTTTTGCTCCGGCAGGGCCAGCAGTTCCTCCAGAAAATATTCGTACCTCTTTTTCAGGATGATGCCGCCTTCACTGTTTTCTTCCAAAATGTGTAGTTCGTTTTCCAGTTCTTCTTTCCGCTTCAGAATATCCTTCAGCAGTTCATTGTACATTGCCTCGGCACTTCCGGCCGCAGGTGTGTAAACACTATCCACACGCTGTTGATCCATCCCTTCCATGATATTATCCATCTGGATGCTCCCATCCCGAATGGATTCCTGTAAGCTCTCCTGCAGGTAAACCCTTTCTCTCTCGGCCATCTGCTTCTGTGCTTCCATCTGCTTTTTCATAAGGCGTTTACATTCCTGTTCCAGCTTCTGAAGCAGTTCCCTGAGTTCCAAAATCCGTCCTGAATGGTCTTCCGGCTCCCTCTGGCATTCACGGTATTTGACCACCAGCTCCGACTGCTCTTTGTTTTCCTCGTAATCCCGTTTCAAGCGGTAAAGCATCTCCATAAAGCCCTGTTCAATAGCGACCTCATAAAGCTCCTCTGTGCAGCCTTTATCTGAACAGCGCATCTTCCCAACACCATAAATCGCAAGTCCCTGCCGTTCCTTGGTATCTTCAATGGACTCTGCATCCACCCAGTATGCGGCAATCTTTCTCCTCTTGTGCACCATCGTCTTTCCGCACGCTGGACACGAAAGGTTTACATAGCAGATATTGAGAGGATCACGGCTTAGTAGCGGCGGCCTCCGTTTCATTTCACTTTGCACGATCAACCAGGTTGCCCGGTCGACGATTGGTGCGTGGTGGTCCCTGATGTAATACTTTGGAAGCTGCCCTCTGTTCGGGACTGCCTTATGGGAAAGGAAATTACTGGTCACATATTTCTGCATTTCCAGGTCACCCACATACTTCTCATTTCCCAGCACATTCGCCAAACTGCTGGGGTTCCAGTCCGTGCCAGATACCGTTTTCCAGCCTCGCTCGTTCATCTCGTTAATGATAGTTGCACGGCCGGCTCCGCAGGCATATCTCCGAAAAAGGTAACGCACCGGTTCCGCCTGCTCTTCATTGATGATCCATTCTCCGTTTTCCCCTTTGTCATATCCGATCATCCGGCTTAGATGGACCATCGGCTTCCCTTCCTGGAACCGCTTCTGATAAGACCAGTGGATGTTATCCGAAATGGAATGGCTTTCTTCCTGGGCAAGTGCGGAGTAAATGGTCAGGATCACCTCACTGGTGGAATCCAGAGTGTTGATGTTTTCCTTTTCAAAAAAGATGCCCACAGGAGGTGTCAGCTGTTTCAGCTGTCTTGCGCAGTCGAGGGTGTCCACGGTATTCCTTGCGAATCTCGATATGGATTTTGTGACTATTAAATCGATTTTCCCATTTCTCGCATCCTCCAGCATCTGGTTGAACTCATCCCTATGCAGGCGGCTTGTTCCGGTGATTCCCTCATCCGCATAAATTCCTGCGAATGTCCAGCCCGGATGCCGCTGTATCATATCCGTGTAGAATGCCTTCTGGGTCCGGTAGGACGTTTTCTGTTCATCTGAATCTGTGGACACTCTGCAGTAAGCTGCCACCCTTAACCCCTTCGGCTTTTCCTGGGCAGCCTTTTGAGCCGTCGCTTCCTTTATCAATCGTAAAACCTCTGACATTTTTCCTCACCCTTTCTTTACATATTTTTTCCGGTAGCAGTTATCCCGCATGGCCTGTCCGTCAAAATAAGATGCCGTATACCGGTAATCTTCTATATTACTGTACATGACAACCTCTGTCCTTGTATCATCATACCAGTGAACCGTATAGTTCAACGGGGAATGGACCGTAATAGAAAGGACGAATGCCTTGCAGTAATCTGAGGTCACTCCATTCAAAAACTGCACCACACCATCCCTTCCTTTCGGAAGTTCCTTCATCCATTCAATTGCCCGTTCTCTTCTCTCGTGGTCATTCTCCAAATCAGTACCCTTCCAGATACTCCAGCCGTTCTTCCAGATGCTTTTTCTCATCCATATCCCGGTCAAGTTTTTCTTTCAGCCGTCTGATTTTCTCAGCATTGCTCTGAATGACTGCCTCGTCGATGCTCTCATCTCCCAGCAGCTCCCGTCTGGTCTGCATCACATCGTTCTGGCTTTCCAGAAGACGCAGTTTTTTCCCGCTGCTTTCCATTCCAATCTGAAGGGTGGCAATCTGCCGTTTGTAAAAAGCACGGTCCCGTTCCATAAAGTCGGTATGCTGGATGTTTTCCAGCCTTTTGATCATCTGTGGAACAAAGTCATCCGCTTCCTTTGTAAAACCTTCAAACTGCTCTCCGTAACGGCCGCTCATGATGTCCGCCACTTCCACATTATCATGGATGGGCTGTGCGCTCAGCCGGAACCGCTCAATGATCGCCTTGCGGAAAGCCCTCACAATCTGCTCTTCATAAACTCTCTCGGTATGGCAGATTCTCTTTCCATTGTAGATTTCCGCTGTTGGACAGAACCAGACCGGATAGTGCTTGGAATTTCTCACACGGAAAAACCTGCCGCATTCCCCACACAAAATCCTTCCTGAGAATGGCTTTGATCCTTTCTTTACTCCCTTCTCTTTTTTGGCGGCATTGTCTCTGCGGATTTCCTGAACAGTTTCAAACAGTTCTTCGTCAATGATTGCCGGATGGTGGTTCTTCACCAAATACTGCGGAAGTTCTCCATTATTCCGCTGGGTGTTATGGTTCAGAAAGTCCACGGTGTATTTTTTCTGGATCAGTACAGCTCCTGTATATCGTTCCCTTTGTATCATCTGAGAAATAATCCTTCCAGTCCATCCTTCTTCCAGATTACTGTTCAGCTGTCCTTTCTTTGAGTTCTTTTTTCTGGCTTTGACCGCCACGGTCTCAGGAGCTGGAATCCGGTCATAATTTAAACCTCTGGCAACATCTGTATAGGCAGTACCCTCTGCCACCTCCTGAAAAATCCGGCGCACGATTTTTGCTTCTTCTTCCACAATTTCGATATCCCTATACTGATATCCACTTTCTGTCGTAACCATCTTTCCATTGTAGCGATACCCATATATGACCATGTTCTTTACCTCACCTCTCGGATAGCGCATCTTATTTCCAAGATTGATGTTTCTGGAAATACTCCGGCTTTCTTCCTGGGCAATCGCCGCAAGTGTCGTAAGAATGAAATCACTGGTCGGATCAGCTGTGTCCAGATTTTCTTTCTCAAAAAGGATCGTCACATTGTTGTCATGCAAAATATTAAGGGCGGTCATAAAATCCGCCGTATTTCTGGAGAAACGGGAAATCGACTTGCATACAATACGGTCTATTTTCCCTTCCTTGCAGTGTCGCAGAAGTCTTTTGAATCCAACACGCTTATCCTTGACCGTTCCTGAAATTCCATAATCGGAGTAAACCCCGATTGGATTCCAGTCTGGA
>OLSO01002340.1_pt1 | contig 11799 bp, 10 predicted proteins | sample 1672441 | NCBI WGS metagenome assembly OLSO01 (sample SAMEA3136686, study PRJEB25190) | human gut metagenome | biome: human gut; feature: human-associated habitat; material: faeces | place: Austria | collected 2013 | reverse complement strand
TTTAGGATTGCGAGAGCATGAAATGCGAAGCAATCCGTGTATCATAGGGGTCAAATACCTTTTGACCCCAACATCATGCGATCTAACGGCATATGAAAAGGATAATAGAATTGCATATAAAATGATTCTGCGAGGAGAATGACGAAATGGAAAGTGGAAAAATAAAAGCTGACTGTACAGGAATCCATATTTCGAATAAGAATCGCGTTACCAAACGCGGTAAGAATGATAAAAATGAAGAGCGACGAACCCGAAATGCACCCGCTTCCGCACAGGAGAGGGTGCTTTCGGCGCTTTATGATCATGCGTTAGGACGATGTCTGCTTCGCCCGCTGGTAAGCCCATGGTTCTCAGATCTGGGCGGTCGGCTGTTGAATACGCGCCTTTCCTCATTTGCGGTAGCCCCCTTTGTCCGTGCGAATCAGATTGATCTTACCATGTGCGAAAGACGGCATTTTACCTCCTATAATGATTTTTTCACCCGCCGTTTACGTCCGGAGGCCCGACCGGTGGATGTGTCACCGGAGGCTTTTATCAGTCCGTGCGATGCGCGGCTGTCGGTCTATCCGATTACACAAGAAGGTACGTTTTGCATCAAGCATACACAGTATACATTGCCGCAACTTCTGGATGATACATTGCTGGCACAGCGCTTTGAGGGTGGTATGCTCTGGATATATCGACTCTGCGTGGATGACTATCATCGTTATATTTACCCGGTGGATGCAAAAAAATCCCGGAATGTCCGTATCTCGGGTATTTTTCATACAGTAAATCCGATTGCAAACGACCATTATCCGATTTACAAAGAAAACACACGGGAATACTGCCTGTTAAAGACGGAGAGATTTGACACGCTGCTCATGATGGAGGTCGGTGCACTGCTTGTCGGTAAGATCGAGAACCGCACCCGGGGACAGAAGATTGTTCATCGCGGCGAAGAAAAAGGCAACTTCGCTTTCGGAGGTTCCACGATCATCGTCCTGACCCGGGAAGGGGCTGTCTTGCCGGAAGTGCGGTTTGTCGAGCATACACGCGAAGGGATCGAGACAAAGGTGAAGATGGGAGAGCGAGTTGGCACGGGGAATGTTGACATCCGAGAACAGTGAGTCTGACATCATATAATAAGGAAAATATATCAGGGTGAACGTAATTATGACGAACGAATGCTTTGAAGAGAAAATCAACGAAATAGTAAAGAATCTTCTTTGTTCCGGGATATGAGCCGGAGCGCATGCGGGTTTGCTATATCGGGAAAAAACTGAAGAATGTGTCGTTTCCGACGTGAAATACCGGGAGTTTTACGAATGATATGACGCATAAAAACGTTGTATATTTATTCCGAACAACAAGGTGAGGACAATATTGCAGAAGATTAGAGGAATATCGCGGCAATATATCACTGATCGGTATTAATTGTGATAAAAAGATACGGGAGCATCCCTGACTTGCTTTTACTCTCTATATATATTATAATGCTCGGGAAAGAGAAAAGGTATCAGGGATACACAGGAGGTAAGCTTGAAATTACTTGTCATGATTCCGGCGTACAATGAGGCGGAAAATATCGAGCGTGTTGTAGATAATCTGATTCGGAATTATCCGCAGTACGATTATGTGATTATAAATGATGGATCTACAGACGACACTCGGAAAGTCTGTGCACGTCGTAAATATAACATGCTGGATCTTCCGGTCAATACCGGGCTTGCCGGAGCGATTAAGAGCGGTATGCGGTATGCAAATTATCACGGATATGATTATGTGCTGCAGCTTGACGGGGATGGTCAGCATGATCCAAAGTATATCGAAGAGATGATAGAGGAGATGGCCTGTACGGACTGCGATATTGTCATCGGCTCTCGTTTTAAGACGGAGCGCAAGCCGGTCAACGCCAGAATGATCGGCAGTCAGATCATAACAGTGGCGATCTGGATGACGACAGGCGGACACTACATCGGAGATGTGACATCCGGAATGCGCCTGTTCAATAAAAAGATGATCAAGCGCTTTGGCTATGATATGCACTACAGCCCGGAGCCGGATACGCTGGCATATCTCCTGAACTGTAATGTAAAGATACGCGAAATACAGGTGGAGATGCATGAACGGATTGCCGGGGTCAGCTATCTTGATTTTAAAGGATCAATCTGGTATATGATGAAAATGCTGTTTTCCATTTTTTTGTTCCAGTGGGTTCGCAGAAAAGTAAAGGAGTGATCAGATGTCAGGAACCTTACGGCTTTTACTGCTGTTTGCGGCGCTGCTGACAGCAGGTTGGATCTTATATAAGATAAGAAAACTGAAGGTGAAAATGGAGGACGCCATTTTCTGGATGATATTTGCGGGAATTCTCTGCATTCTGGGATTATTTCCACATGTCACATACTGGCTGACAGATCGCCTTGGAATTATGTCTCCGGCGAATCTGATATTCCTCGTTATCATCTTTCTGCTGCTGGAAAAGGTGTTTACCCTGTCGATTATCGTTTCCCAGCTGGAAGAAAAGGTGACGGTCCTTTCGGCCGAGGTTGCGCTTCGCTCCCATGCGGCGGAGAAACGTCTGGATACGAATGAAAAGAAGGAAAAAGAAATAGAAGAATTGGAGCAGCATGAAACAGTATAAAGCAGAAGATCATACATTTGTCATATGTGCATACAAAGAAAGTCCTTATCTGGAGGACTGTATTCGCTCCGTGTTGCATCAGAATGTGCGGGGAAAGATATGCCTGACAACATCGACACCAAATCAGTACATTGCAGCGCTTGCTCAAAAATATCAGATTCCAGTCTTTGCGAATCCTGTATCGGAAGGGATCGCAGCAGACTGGAATTTTGCGGTTGCGAGTGCGAAGACAAGGCTTGTGACGCTGGCACATCAGGATGATTTGTACGAACCGTCCTATACGGAGAAAATTATACAGGCGGCAAATATCTGCCAGGATCCGATTATTTTATTTTCCGACTATTGGGAGCTGCGAGGCGATCAGAAAAGTCAGAGCAGTTCTGTGATGAAGGTGAAGCATCTGATGCTTTTGCCCTTGCGAGTCCGTCACTTTTGGAGGAGTCGGTTTGTACGAAGACGAATCCTTTCGATGGGAAATGCGATCTGCTGTCCGGCAGTGACACTCGTAAGGAATGCGGTGCCGCTTCCGGTATTTCAGAACAATATGAAGAGCAATATTGACTGGCAGGCATGGGAATTGATTTCTAGACAGAAAGGCGAATTCGCTTACATCGCAAAGCCGTTGATGTGCCATCGGATCCATGAGCATTCAACGACCTCAGAGCTTCTGGAGGTAAATGGAAGGCAGGAGGAAGATCTGTTTATGTTCCGGAAGTTCTGGCCGGAACCGGTGGCGAGGCTGATCAGCCTGCTGTACAAGAACAGCGAAAAGTCAAACAAAAGCATGTGACGCACAATCCTGTGCGCGAGGACGAATAATCGCGATGAGATAAAGACAATGGCTTATCCGAAGAACAGGAGATGAGAGAAAATTGCCGGTATTAAAGAAAGAAGAAGTGGGAACAGCAGAAAAAGCGAATGGAGAATATCCTGTGGTTTCCGTCATCATTCCGGTATACAACAGTGAAAAATATACCGAAAAATGTATTCGCTCTTTACTTGGACAGACTTACAGAAACTTAGAATTGCTGATTATTGATGACGGCAGTACAGATCAAAGCGGTGCTATTCTTGACCGTCTGGCAGGCGAAGATACAAGAATTCGGCTGATCCACCAGAAAAATGCAGGCGTAGCCGCAGCGCGGAATCGGGGAATTGATCTGGCGACGGGGACGTATCTGACCTTTGTGGACGGAGATGACTATGTGGCACCGGATTATATTCAATGCCTGGTTGATTGTGCCAGGAAAAACGAGGCGGAGCTTGTGATCTGTGGCCTTCAGTTTGTAAAAGAAGACGGAACCTGTCTGAAAAAAGTGGTTCCGGGCACTTATCGGCGCCTGGAGCGGGAAGAATGGACCTTTCGGATATCTGCAGTCTGTTCACATTTATACAAAAAAACACTGTGGGATCGCTGGCAGATTCGCTTCCTTTCCGGTGAGCGTGGGGAAGATATGCCGATTTCCTTGTTTTTCAGTGCCATATGTGATAAAATAGTAACATTGCCGGAGGCTGGCTATTTCTATGTGCAGCATGAGTCATCAGCAATGCACCGTTTTGCCGGTCTGCAGAATTATATGCCACCGTATCGTGCGCTGGAGCAGGCAGTGCATCGTGTGCAGGAAATCGGTGTGCAAAACAGCCCGGAATATTACGAGCTGTTCGTTCTGCGTATCCTTGCCACCTGTTATTTTCAGCTTGGGAGGGGGGCTTCGCAGGAACGGATGCATGAATTGTGTAATTATATTACCCGCATCTTACGAGAAAATTTTCCGGCATATTATAAAAATCCACTGACACGCTTATGGACAAAAATGGATGTACCATTTTCCCAGAAAGCAGCGGTATGGATTTTGAAAAACTTAGTGAGAACCGGGTTCCTCTATCCGGTATCAAGATGGATAGGAAAATGAGCGTGGAGACGACAGCATTTGTAATTCTGCATTACGGATCACAGGATGTGACGGACCAATGTGTTCGGTCTGTTTTGCGGATGGATCATCAGGAATCGGTACAAATCATAATTGTGGATAACGAAATCCAGAAGCCAGAGGCAGATCGGGCGAAGCTGAAAGCGACATATCAGGGCATTCCGAATATAACGGTGCTTATGATTCATGAAAACGGAGGATTTTCCTACGCGAACAATCAGGGATATCGATACGCGCGCGAGCAGCTTGGAGCAGCGTTTATCTTGGTATTGAATAACGATATCGAATTTACACAGAAGGACTTTTTACAGCAAATGGTTCAGAGCTGGAAGAAAGATCCATGCCACATCATAGGGATCGACATCATCCGTAAAAGCACTGGCGAACATCAGAATCCGATGGATACCCGGTTGCGTACACGCGAAGAGGCCGAGCATACGATTCGGATGAATCATCGGGCACTGAAGCACTATCAGCTGCTTTACCCGTTGCTCTACTGGAACTTTTGCCGCTTACAAAAGGCAGCTACAGCGAAGCGAAGAGACGATGCAGCGTATGCATCCGCACAAAAGGACATCGTCCCATTTGGAGCCTGCCTGATCTTTACGCCTGATTTCGTAAAAAGCGAGCAGCTGGCATTTACACCTGAGACACATTTTTACTATGAAGAATATATTCTGGCAAACCGCTGCCGTCAAAAAGGCTATCATATTCACTACGTTCCGACGATGAAGGTCTGGCATGAAAGCGGAAAGGCGACGGAAGTGAGCTACCGAAAAGAAAAGGAAAAGCTTCGGTTTGTGATGGAGCGGACGGCGGAGGCGTGTGAGGTGTATTTGCGGACGTTATCATAATAGAAATGAGTATTGTTTTACCAGCTATTACTTAGGATGCTGAGAACAGGATTTCTTGCATTTTATAGTTATATATGGTAGGATAGCGAAGGCTATAGAGCTTTTAGCTAATAATGATGTGCAATGGAGCATATATGAAGAAGATATTATATTTCATGGGGGTTGACTGGTACTGGATCAAACAACGCCCACAAATTTTAGCAGAATATCTTGCACAGGACTATGATGTGACAGTGGTGTATATCAAAGAGCTGTTTCAAAAGCAATCGCTGAGAAAGGATCAGGATGAACTTGAAAAAAGTATAGCTGTTCCGGTGATTCCTTACAGAGATAAAAGCAGGTGTGCTTATAGCCTTCAAAGGTTATTGTTTCATAAAGTAACAAAACATATCAATGAATATGATACTGTGTGGATTGGGCATCCGCTGCTATATCGATATATTCCGCAAACTTATAAGGGGAAAATTATTTATGATTGTATGGATAATCATGAAGCGCTTTGCAAAGATATAAAAATACGAGCCACGATCCATGAAACAGAAATTCAGTTAATACAAAGAGCCGATCTAATCTTTGCCAGCAGTACAGGATTAATAGAAAAAGTAATTAAAAAAGGTGGTAAGGGGAAGACTTTGTTGGTACGAAATGGCGTAATACTAAATGAGATTCATGCGCCACAGCCGCCAAAGAAAAATGTAAAAGAGCGATATAAAATAGGTTATTTTGGAACCATTGCTGAGTGGTTTGACTTTCCATTATTATTAGAGAGCCTTAAGGCAAATCCGGATATCGAATACTATTTGTGGGGACCTGTATCGGTTCCATCGGTTCCTAAACACGAGAGACTGATATTCGAGGGAATTGTGGAGCACAGATGCTTATGGGAAAAAGTAAAGGATATGGATTGTCTGATTATGCCGTTTAAGCTGAATGATATTATAGAAGACGTAGATCCGGTTAAACTGTATGAATATATCAGCATGGGAAAGCCTGTGATTTCTGTTTATTATAAGGAAGTAAATCAATTCAGAGATTTTGTATTTTTCTACCATTCCCCGGATGAGCTTATCCGGATTGTAGATGCATTAATGCAAAAAGAAATGAAACAAAAATATAATTATAAGAACCAGCAAGAATTTTTGGAAGAAAATAATTGGAAAAAAAGATATGAAGAGATAAAGCAATATATGAAGTGAATAAAGGAGATAAAGACCATGAAAGTAATGAGTGTATTTGGAACACGTCCGGAAGCAATTAAAATGTGCCCACTGGTGAAAGAACTTGAAAAAACGGACGGGATTGAAAGTGTGGTATGTCTGACTGGCCAGCATAAAGAAATGCTTCAGCAAGTAATTGATATATTTGGAACAGACGTGAGATACAATCTGGATATTATGAAACCGCGCCAGACTTTGACGACAATTACAAGCAGCATTCTGGAAAAGATTGAACCAGTATTAATAGGAGAAAAGCCAGACATTGTGTTAGTGCATGGTGATACGACGACTTCTTTTGTGGCAGCCTTGGCAGCGTTTTATCAGCAGATCCCGGTAGGACATGTAGAGGCAGGACTCAGAACTTATGATAAGTACTCTCCATTTCCGGAAGAAATGAATCGGTGTCTGACCGGAAGAATTGCAGAACTTCATTTTTCTCCGACAGAAAATAATAAGAATAATTTGCTTCGTGAGGGAATTACAAAAAATATTTTTGTTACGGGCAATACCGTCATTGATGCATTTAAGACAACTGTAAAAAAGAATTACGTGTTTAAAGAGGAAGGTTTGAAATCCGTTGATCTGGAGCACAAAAAGTGTATTCTTATGACGGCACATCGCAGAGAAAACTTAGGACAGCCGTTGGAAAATATCTGTAAGGCAGTTCGAAGAGTTGTTGAGAAATATGGAGACATCGAAGTGGTATATCCGGTACATTTAAATCCAGCGGTACAGGAAGTTGCACATCGGATTCTGGATGGCGTGGATCGGGTTCATCTGGTGGCACCGCTGGATGTCGAAGATATGCACAATATTATGGATCGCAGCTTTTTGGTAATGACGGATTCTGGCGGACTCCAAGAGGAGGCGCCGGCATGCGGTGTGCCGGTACTTGTACTTCGGACAGAGACAGAGCGTCCGGAGGCTGTGGAAGCTGGAACAGTCAAAGTAATCGGAGTTGACGAAGAACGAATTTACGAGGAAGCAGTCAATCTGATTGAAAATAAAGCAGAGTACGAAAAAATGGCCAGAGCGGTGAATCCGTATGGAGATGGACATGCGAGTGAGAGAATTGTAGCGCATATAAAGAACTGGCACAAGGGTGAATAAATGAAATATTCAATACAGATTTTAAAAGATATATGGAAAGACAGAAGATTGTTACTTTCATTGTCAACAAAGGATTTCCAAAGAAAGTATTCGGGTACTTTCTTTGGGATTTTTTGGGCAGTAGCGCAGCCATTGTTGACGATAGTTGTATACTGGGTAGCATTTCAGTATGGATTTAAAAGTGCGGATGTTGATGGAATTCCGTATGCAGTATGGTTTATATGTGGAATCGTTCCGTGGCTGTTTGTGACCGAGAGCTTTAGCTCAGCGAGTAATTGTTTTATAGAGTATAATTATCTGATAAAAAAAGTGAAGTTTAATGTGGTTATATTGCCATTAGTAAAGATACTGTCGGCATTCTATATTCATGTGTTCTTTTGTTTGATTGCTGTGGCTGTAGCAATTGGATTACAGGTATTTCCGACGGTTTATATGTTGCAATTGACATATTATATGTTTGCAAATATCGTATTAATATTTGCACTTTCACTTATCACATCATCAATTGTCGTTTTTTTCCGGGACTTGAATCAAATTATATCAGTTGTTTTATTGATTGGTATGTGGGGAACACCTATCGCATGGACGTTAAGCGGCTTTCCGGAGCAGATACATTTTTACTTTAAATTAAATCCGTTTTTTTATGTGATAGAAGGATATCGAGATGCTGTTTTGGGTAGGCAGTGGTTTTGGGAACACCCATATATGACAATTTATTTTTGGGCTGTTGTAACGATACTGCTTCTTTTTGGTGGAAAGATTTATATAAAACTAAGGCCTCATTTTGCAGATACAGTATAAAGGTGGATAGATATGAAACAAGAGCAAAATAAAATTGTGGTGCGACATTTATCAAAAACATTTGATATGTATAATTCTCCGATGGATAAGCTAAAAGAGGCACTTAGTCCAAGCGGAAAAGTGAGGCATACAGAGTTTCATGCGCTCACTGATATGAGCTTTGAAGTGAAAAAGGGAGAGATACTAGGCATCATGGGAAGAAATGGTGCGGGTAAATCAACTCTTTTAAAAATAATTACAGGAATATTGGAACCTACGAGTGGCAGCGTTGAAGTGAGCGGCCGGATTTCATCCTTATTAGAGCTGGGGACAGGCTTTAATATGGAATATACAGGAATTCAAAATATTTATTTTTATGGAACATTAATGGGCTTTACAAAAAAACAGATGGATCAAAAGCTGGATGATATTATTAAATTCGCTGAGATTGGAGACTATATTGATCAAGTTGTGAAAACATACTCAAGTGGTATGTTTGCACGGCTTGCTTTTTCATGTGCGATTAATGTTGAACCGGAGATACTGATCGTGGATGAAATACTTAGCGTCGGAGATATGCGATTTCAGGCAAAGTGCTTTAATAAGTTTAAGGAATTTAAAGAGCAGGGAGTGACGATTTTATATGTTGGACATGATGTAGGGATGATGCGTACTTTCTGCGATCGGTGTATGTGGATCAATAATGGCCGTTTAGTGGCTGAAGGTGAACCTACGTTTATTACAGCCCAGTTTACCGAATTTATGTATTTGGATGATACTTCGGATTTTACATTGTATCAGAAGTTTTCAGAAGAAAAAGCTGTCGAGAAAAGGGAAGAAGCAACAGAACAGTCTATAGATGAAGGCAATACGGAGAGAGAAGTTCAGAATGAAACGAACAAGGCTCTGCCGGAAGAAAAGAAAATAGAAGTAAAAAAAATGGTGTCTGATAAAAGTGAATTTTCTGATTGCTTAGCACATTGGGGAACGAATGTAGGTATGGTTACCGGTGTCAGAATGCTGGGTGAAGATGGAAAAGAAAGAAATCATTTTGAACCATATGAAAATCTGAAAATAGAAATTTTATTTGAAGCTATGGAAGAACTAAATTATGATGATTTTTCGGTGGCTATTTCAATAAAGAATAAAGAAGGTACAGATCTTTGCGTTAAAACAACTTATGATGAAAATATATTCTTAAAACCTGCTAAAAAGCATAAAGTTGTTTTTGAGTTTAAGTCTATGCTGGCAAAAGGCGAATATTATCTGGTCATTGCACTTGAAAACAGGGAAAATATCAATCCTACATATTATGAGTATATAGAAGGTGCAAAGTATTTTAAAATCTTTTCTGATAAGAAGATTTTTGGAATTTATGATGTAGATGCAAAAATTACAGTGTTGTAAAGGTGGAGGAATAATGAATATTAATTCAAAAGAATACTGGGATGAGCGATTTGATACGAATTGGTTAGATTTTGCGGGAGATAAGCAGACATTATTTTTTGCAAATTTGTTATGCGACATGCTGCCGCAGAATTTAGTGAACGAGATTCGAGAGAACGAATATTCAGTCTGTGATATGGGATGTGCATTAGGAGAGGGAGTTCCTGTATATTGTCGTAAATTATCAGTGGACATAGATGGAATGGATTTTTCAGAAGAGGCAATTCGGCAGGCAACGGAGAATTATCCGGATCATAAATTCTGGGTTGGTGATTTAACAAATTTAGATACAAAAAAAGTATATGATGTGGTAATTTGTTCAAATGTATTAGAACATTTTATTAATCCATGGAAGATAGTTAAAAATTTATCTGCGGTTGCGGAAAAATATATGATTATCATGGTTCCATACAAAGAAAAGTTGAAAATTGAGGAACATATGTATCACTTTTCAGAGGAAAACATCCCAATTAAGATTTCAGATTTTACATTGATCTATGTAGATACGGTAGACGGTAATGATTATTCGGATTGCTTTTATCCGGATCAGCAGATTTTATTGATTTATAAGAAAAACTGTGAAAACATGACGCTTCTTTCGGATATATCCCGGGGGGCTGTGAAATGTGAAAAAAGAAATGCCTTAAAAGTATTAAAGGCAGAAACAGATAAAATGAGTCTTGAAATTAAGAAATGGAAAGAAATAATTGAGGAAAAAAATGTTGAATGCGATTCACTGAAAGAAATAATTCAATCAAAAGACAAAGAAATTGATTCTCTGAATGAAGCTATAAAAGAAAGGGATTGTGATTTCCAAAAAAAGCAAGGAGAAATTGAAGTAGAATTACAGAAATTATTGACTGAGTTGCAGGAGTTAAGTGGAATAAAGGATGAAAATAGTCAAAATATAGCCAGTGTAGAAGCATTTAAACAAAGTATACAGCAGAAAGAAGATACTATTTTGGCTGCAAGAACACTTTGCCTGACCATGAATGCGAAAACCTCTTATAAAATCATGTGTACATTTACACGATTCATAAAACAGTTTATTTGTGGGTCATTTTCAGAAAAGAAGAAGTTTTTAGGGATCTGTAAACGAAGTATCACAGGAGAACGCAGCGAATTTACAGGAAATGATGGCTATAATATGCTTCTGAATATTGTAAATGTTTTAGATTCTTCGAATAGTGTACCGGTCACGAATGTCAGACTGAGTAGTCATAACGAACAGCTAAAAGCTCCTGCACTTCAGACAGGACAGCCAATTAATCCGAATTCTTTAGACAGATATACCTTCGAATGTTTGCAGAGAAAATATGATAAACCAGATGTAATTATTTTCTCGGTCATTGATTATGAGTTCAGATATCAGCGGCCGCAGCATTTTGCATCCAGATTTGCACAAAATGGACATCGGGTGTTTTATATAAATGCAAACTTTGTGAATCAGGACGGGATAAAAGAAGTAGCCCCAAATTTAAATGTAGTCAATTTTCATAATACGAATTGTAATGCGATATATTATGCGCCTGAGTGTGCAGGTTACGAGGCGTGGTTTGAGAAAAAAATGGATGATTTAATTTATCATAATGCCGTACAGGATGCAATGTTGATTTTGGATTATCCGAACTGGGTAGATGGGGCAGAGTATTTACGACACAAGTATGGTTTTAAAATTACAGTTGATTATATGGATGATTTTACTGGATTTTTAGGAACCACTACAAATGTGTTGAAGGAAAATTGTATAAAGCTCTTAACCACAAGTGATATGGTAGTTGCCAGCTCCAATTTTTTACATGATATTGCAGAAAAATATGCAGGGAACATAACCA
>OLSO01002337.1_pt1 | contig 11811 bp, 10 predicted proteins | sample 1672441 | NCBI WGS metagenome assembly OLSO01 (sample SAMEA3136686, study PRJEB25190) | human gut metagenome | biome: human gut; feature: human-associated habitat; material: faeces | place: Austria | collected 2013 | reverse complement strand
CAGTACTATACTGCGGTAGCTGCACAGGATTACGACACGTTACAGAGCATCAGCGAGAGCTTTACGGACGAAGATAAAAAAAAGGTCGAGAATGCTTCTGCAATCGAATCCTATAATAATATTGTGGTTTATTCGAAGAAGGGACTGACAGACGGTACTTACATTGTCTATGCGTACTGCGATGCGAAGATTACGGGAATTGAGACGACGGCGCCGCGGCTCGAAGAGCTGTATGTGCTCACAAATGCGGATGGCAAGCTTGTCTTCGGCGATGCAGACAGCAGTCAGGAGCTGCAGGATTATGTGCTGAAGATGCAGACGGATGCGGATGTTCAGGCACTGGTAAAGGATGTCAATGGTCTTCTTGACACAGCGATGGAGAAGGATGCGGATCTTGCAGCCTATGTAGAGGCCCAGAAGAACAGTCAGAACTCCGGCAGTACGACGACCGGAGATGGTGATACGGGCGAAGCTGCGACCGGCAGCGATACTGCCACGACCATGCAGGCGACGACCGGTGTGAATGTGCGGGCAGAGGCATCTGAAAATGCAGCGATCAACGGTTCCCTCTATGCAGGCATGCAGGTCGAGGTGCTTGAAAATCTGGACAATGGCTGGTCTCATATCCGTTATACCGCAGATGGGACGACGATTGAGGGTTATGCAATGACGCAGTATCTGGAAGCTGTACAGAACTGAGAAAAGATCGACAGATGATCGATTTGCTGAAAATGACTGATGGGTGGAATGTTTCAGAACAGAGATATTCCACCCGTTTTCTATGTTCGGATAGTTGTGAATTGGGCGGGGATATGATAAGATACTCTGGCGTAGAAAAGGAATGTAACAAAATGTGAGAGCGAAAGCAGCCGGCGAAGTCAGACAGGCAGCTGCGTTGCTACATGGTAAAAACAGGAAGCAGAGGATGGTATGACACAGGGATTACAAAAAGAGACGGCCGATGGCGCGGTGAGGCTCAATAAATATATCAGTGATGCGGGCGTGTGTTCGAGAAGAGAGGCAGACCGGCTGATTGAGACGGGAAAAGTAGAAATTGACGGAATGGTGGCGACACTTGGCAGCCGGGTATGCCCGGGGCAGCGGGTAAAGGTAGACGGAAGGCTCATTTCCAGAGAGGAAGAGATGGTGCTGCTCGCGGTCAATAAGCCGCGAGGTGTCGTCTGTACAACCGATACACGGTGGGGAGATCAGACAATTTATGAGCTCCTGAACTATCCGAAGCGGATTTTTTCGATCGGCAGGCTCGATAAGGATTCAGAGGGTCTGTTACTGATGACGAATAACGGCGATATTCTGAATAAAATTATGCGTGCCGGCAATTATCATGAGAAGGAATACGTTGTCACGGTCGATAAGGAGGTCACACCGGAATTTTTGAAAAAGATGTCGGAGGGCATTTATCTGGAAGAACTGGATGTGAAGACGAGGCCGTGTCTGGCAGAGAAGGCCGGCAGCAACAGTTTTCGAATCATACTGACACAGGGACTGAACCGGCAGATCCGCCGCATGTGCAAAGCCTGTCACTATCGGGTGACGAAGCTTCGGCGTGTTCGGATCATGAACATCGAGCTTGGGGATTTGCGTCCGGGCGCATATCGTAATGTGAGCCGTAAAGAATATGCGGCGCTCAGAGAGGCGCTGAAGCATTCACGAGGCTGAGCTATGGAGAAACGAGGATTGGGATAATGGAAAAACAGATTGAACGGATGCGGAAGCTCTCTGCCATGCTGCAGGCGGCTTCAAAAGCATATTATCAGGAAGATAAAGAAATTATGAGCAATCTGGAGTATGACAGGCTATACGATGAACTGCTTGCACTGGAAAAGGAGACCGGGATTGTGCTGTCCGGAAGCCCGACGGTGACGGTTGGCTATGAGTCGCTGGAACAGCTCCCGAAGGAGCGACATGAGGAACCGATGCTCTCTCTGGATAAGACAAAGGATGTAACGGCACTGGCAGAATTTGCAGGAAGCCATGAAGTACTGATGTCGTGGAAGCTGGACGGACTGACCGTTGTGCTGACATATCGCAACGGTGCGCTGGAAAAAGCAGTCACGCGCGGAAACGGAGAGGTCGGAGAAGTCATTACGAACAACGCGCGCGTATTCCAGAATATTCCGCTGCATATTTCTTATCAGGGTGAGCTGATCCTGCGCGGGGAGGCGGTCATCACCTACTCGGAATTTGAAAAAATTAACGAGGAGATTGGCGAGGCGGACGGGCAGTACAAAAATCCGCGTAATCTCTGCAGTGGCTCGGTCCGTCAGCTGAACAATGAGATTACGGCAAAGCGTCACGTACGGTTTTATGCGTTTGCGCTTGTGCGTGCGGATGGGGTGGAGTTTGATAATCTCAGGAGCACTCAGTTTGAGTGGCTTCGTGCGCAGGGCTTTGATGTTGTGGAGTATTATCGCGTGACGTCAGAGCAGGTCGCAAAATGCGTAGCTGAGTTTGAGGAGAAAATTCAGCATTACGATGTGCCGTCGGATGGACTGGTCGTGACGTACAATGACATTGCCTATGGCCGGTCGCTTGGCCGAACGGCGAAATTCCCACGGGATTCGATTGCATTTAAATGGCAGGATGAGACACGAGAGACTATTTTGCGCCAGATCGAGTGGAGCCCGTCACGGACAGGTCTGATCAATCCGGTTGCGATTTTTGATCCGGTGGAGCTCGAGGGCACGACGGTAAGTCGGGCGAGAGTCCACAATCTGAGTATTATGCGATCGCTGCAGCTTGGAATCGGTGATAGCATTACAGTTTATAAAGCGAATATGATCATTCCGCAGATCGCGGAGAATCTGACGAAAAGCGGAAATATGCCGATCCCGGAACACTGTCCGGCATGCGGTGGAAGGACGGAGATCCGAAGGCTCAATGAAGTCGAGACACTCTACTGCACGAATGACCGGTGCAGCGCAAAGCGGATCAAGTCATTTTCGCTTTTTGTCAGCCGGGATGCGATGAATATCGAAGGGCTTTCGGAGGCGACCCTAGAGAAGCTGATCGCGAGGGGCTTTATCCACAGCTTTGCGGATATATATCATCTTGACCGGTATCGGGCAGAGATCGTGGAGATGGAAGGCTTCGGTGAGAAGTCTTATGCGAATCTGATGGACAGTATTGAAAAATCGCGTACCACACTGCTTTCAAGAGTAGTCTATGCACTTGGTATTCCGAATATCGGAGTGGCAAATGCGAAGCTGCTCTGCCGGTTTTTTGACTATGACTTTGCAAAGCTTCGGGAGGCAGGCGAGGAGGAGATTGCATCAGTTGAGGGGATCGGCCCGATCATTGCAGCGTCGGTGGCTGGCTATTTTGCAGATGCAGCCAATGCGTCGGCAGTGGACGAGCTGCTTGCAGAGCTGACAATCGAGCGGCCGCAGGCGAACCGGCAGGCCAAGACATTCATCGGAAAGACATTTGTGATCACCGGGAGCGTGGAGCATTTTGCAAATCGCAGTGAGCTGAAGTCCTATATCGAGGAGCGGGGCGGGAAAGTGACAGGATCTGTGACAAAAAAGACGGACTATCTGATTAATAATGATACGACATCTGCTTCTTCAAAAAACAAGAAGGCGCAGGAGCTGGGGATTCCGGTGATTTCCGAGGCGGAGTTTCTGGAACTGGAAGCAAAATGATGATGTAGAATTGCGGGAGCTGCTTCGCAGCGGAGCAATTCGTAGGCATCATAGGGGTCAACAATTAAGAATCAGGTCTGTCGCTGCCGCCGGATCAGGGCAGCGGGCAGACCTTTTTCTTAGAAACCTGTTTTGACAAAAGGAGGGTGTGCCTGATGGGCAGAAAGAAAAAGATGACAATGGAACGACGCCATAATCTGATGGGCTGGCTGTTTCTCTCGATCGGAGTGCTTCTGATCTGCTGGACCAGCTTTTATCCAATGATTCAGGCTTTTATTCTTTCAATGAAAAACGGCCTTGGCGTCAATCTGAAATTCGCGGGCTTTTCAAACTATCTCCGGATTCTGAAGGATCCGACCTTTAAAGGAACGCTGTTCAATACGTTCTTTTATCTGATCATTCAGGTGCCGATCATGCTGACGCTGGCATTGATTCTGGCATCCATTCTGAACAATAAGGATTTAAGATGGAAGGGACTGTGGCGTACCTGTATTTTCCTTCCGTGTGCGACTTCTCTGGTATCATATTCCATGATTTTCCGTTCCCTGTTTGCAAATGACGGTTTTATCAACACACTGTTAAGAAACGTCGGACTGAGTCCGGTTATGTGGTTTGCAAATGCATGGACCGCACGTTTTGTCATTATTATCGCACTGATCTGGAGATGGACCGGCTACAATATGGTGTTCTACCTCTCCGGACTGCAGAACATTGATTACTCTGTATATGAGGCAGCCCGTATCGATGGAGCAACGCCGCGCCAGACACTGTTCAAGATCACGATTCCGCTTCTGAAGCCAACGATTCTTCTGACGACGATTACCTCCACAAATGGTACCTTGCAGCTCTTCGACGAGTCCCTGAACCTGACCAACGGAGGACCGGGTAAGTCCACGATGACGATGTCTCACTATATTTACAATACGTCCTTTGTACAGAGCCCGAATTTTGGCTATGCGGCTGCGATGTCAATTGTCATTCTTGTAATGGTGGCAATCCTTGCCGTGATTCAGATGAAAGTAGGTGATGAGCGATGAGCAAAGGAAAAAAGATCGGTATGTATTTGTTCCTGATTATTTTCTCACTGCTGTCCATCTTCCCGCTGTACTACATGGTATGCGCAGCGACGAATATGAGCGTGGATGTAATCAGAGGAAAATTGATTCCGGGCACGTATCTTCTGGAAAATTATAAATCACTGATTGCCAATCAGAATCTGTACCGCGCGCTCTGGAATTCGTTCCGGAACTCTGCAGTGCTTACGGTTCTCTGCCTGCTCATCTGTTCCCTCGCAGGCTACGGCTTTGAGATTTATCATACAAAGGCAAAGGATATTGTGTTCACAATTCTTCTGACCGCGATGATGGTTCCGTTTGCAGCGATCATGATCCCGATGTTCCGGATGTTCTCCAGGCTAAAGCTGGTCAACACAATGGCGGCATTCATGCTTCCGTCTATCTCGACTCCGTTTATGATCATGATGTTCCGTCAGGCATCCCGTTCCTTCCCGAAGGATATTATCGAGGCGGCCCGGATGGACGGACTGAGTGAGATCGGAATCTTTTTCAGGATGTTTATCCCAACGATGAAGTCTACCTATTCTGCAGCACTGATCATTACGTTCATGAATGCATGGAACAACTACATGTGGCCGAAGATCATCCTGCAGACGAACGAATCCATCACTATGCCGATGCTTGTGTCAAACCTGCTGAGCGGCTATACCGTTGATTATGGTATGCTGATGCTGGGCGTACTGATCTGTACGGTTCCGACTGCGATCGTATTCTTCTTCTTCCAGAAGAGCTTTACGGAAGGTATCACCGGAGCCGTGAAATAGTAATTACAAAGCAAAACAAATATGATACAATCAGGGCTGTCGCAAAACAGGTTTTGCGATGACCCTGTTTTAAGGAGGAAAGGATATGAATGTATTTGATTATGAGAAGGTAAAAGATCCGCTGTATTTTGCGGATGGCTGTGTGGAAGCGCATTCCGATCACCGGTATTATGGATCAGTAGCAGAGCTCGCAGATGGTGAAGAGCGTTTTAAGGAGAGCCTGAACGGGCTCTGGAAGTTCCACTATGCAAAGAATTATCAGAGTACGGTTCCGGGCTTTGAGAAGCCGGAATATGACTGTGGTTCCTGGGATGATATCCGGGTACCGGCGCACATCCAGATGGAAGGCTATGACGTCCCGCAGTATGCGAATGTACAGTATCCGTGGGAAGGAAGAGAAGAGGTAAAGCCTGGTGAGATCCCGACTCGTTTCAATCCGGTAGCCAGTTATGTCAAATATTTTGAAGTGCCGGAGCGCATGAAGGGAAAACGGATTTTCGTATCCTTTCAGGGAGCAGAGAGCGGGCTGGCTCTGTGGCTGAATGGCAGTTATATCGGCTATAGCGAGGATTCTTTTACGCCGTCAGAGTTCGAACTGACACCGTATCTGAGAGAAGGAAAAAATAAGCTTGCCGCACAGGTGTTTAAATGGACCGCAGGCAGCTGGTGCGAGGATCAGGATTTTTACCGGTTCTCCGGCATTTACCGGGACGTATATCTGTATACAATTCCGGAAGTACATATATGGGATCTGAAGGTGCAGACATTGCTGGATGATACCTGCCGCCATGCGGAGCTGACGGTCGATCTGAAGGCGTCTTCAAAGGGACAGGTACGCCTGACGCTTGCAAAGGATGGTGAGGTGCTTCAGACGTTTGTACAGGAGCTTGCAGAAGAGACGGCCTGCCGTATGCAGGTAGAGGCTCCGGCACTGTGGAGTGCGGAGGTGCCGACTTTATATGATCTACAGATTGAGGTGTCGGATGCCGCCGGGAATGTGACTGAGGTGATCCCGCAGCGCGTGGGCTTCCGCCGCTTTGAGATGAAAAACGCAATCATGACGTTGAATGGCAAGCGGATTGTCTTTAAAGGCGTGAACCGCCATGAGTTCAGCTCAAAGACCGGAAGATGCGTATCCCGCGAGGAGCTGATTCAGGATCTGACGACGATGAAGCGCAACAACATTAATGCAATCCGTACCTGTCACTATCCGGATGCATCCGCGATTTATGAGCTCTGTGATGAGTACGGTATTTACCTGATCGCAGAGAACAATATGGAGACGCACGGCACCTGGGATACATTTCCTGTTACCGGCGATTATGCGCAGGCGATCCCAGGAGACCATATGGAGTGGCAGCCGCTTTTGTTGAACCGGGTCAATTCCATGTATCAGAGAGATAAGAATCATCCGGCGATCCTGATCTGGTCGTGTGGAAATGAATCGTTTGGCGGACCGGTTATTTATGAGATGCCCCAGCTGTACCGCAAGCTGGATCCGACCCGTCTTGTGCATTACGAGGGTGTACATAATGACCGCCGCTATAATGATACGAGCGATATAGAGAGTCAGATGTATACACCGGTCGATCAGATTCAGGAATTTTTAAATAAAGACCGGAGCAAGCCGTTTATCTGTTGCGAGTACACACATGCGATGGGCAATTCCTGCGGTGCAATGCACAAATATACAGATCTGACAGATACTGAGCCGTCGTATCAGGGCGGATTTATCTGGGACTACATTGATCAGTCGATCATCATCAAACACTCTGTGCATCCTGTTTTTTCAGTTTCCATTCAATTTTCTATAGTTCACCATGCTAATTGATAACTGTGTACTAGGTTTTGAGAAAAACGAAGGAAGCTAGGTAAAATCAATAAAAAGCAGTGAAAAAATCGGAATTTATTAAAAAATAAATACAGAAGGATGAGCATCAGGAGCGCGGATACGAATTCCCATAGGAATCAGAAAAGGTTCCGTCAGCATTTTGTGTAAAGGATCGCCCGTCCAGTGTCTGCCAGTTTCCGTTTGCGGTGTCATAGTAGAGCGTATAGCGGTGCGGTGTGTTCGGATCCTGAATTTGTATGATACCATCTTCTTCGGAGGAGGCACGTTTTGGCTCGATGTCTGTCCAGATGCTCTGGTCAGAATTACTTTTCCAGAGATCCTGTGCGATCATAGTGTAAGTCTGTCCGGAGGCGTCCTGCCAGCTTCCATCTGATGCCATGGATACGCTGATGGTTCCATTGCTACCGGAATCGGCATAGAGTGTCTGCTGTGAAACGGTGGAAATCTCGTTGTCTGGTGTGTTATTTTCACCTGTATTTACATCCTGAGATGGAGCATCGGGAACAGTGGAACTGTCGGGTGCGCCTGGATCTTCGACTGGTGCGGAAGGCGTATCCGTAGTTACCGGATGGGTGGTGCCCATTGGTGCGGTGTAATTTGTATTGGAATCAGAGCTGATGGGATGGGCATCGTCGGTTGTATCTACGGGTTTGTCGGTTCCTGTGTACACTGCCATTTCTGTCTCTTTTGCATCCGGATTCCGGGAGAAAGCTTTCTGTCCGGAAGGCGTAGTCGTAGTGGAATGGGGTGTCTCTGTCGGCGTGGAAAGCGGCGTGTCGTCTGACTGTGCAGTGACAGCATTGAAATTTGTGCCTGTCTGACCAGAACTGCAGCCTACCAGTATATTTCCGGCAATCAGTCCGATACCTATAAGGATGGCTGGCGGGAAACGTCTGTGCAGATGCTCCGTTCGGGCCAGATAGTGAATCCGTTCTTTAAATACTAGTTTACTATCATTTAATCCGGTAGAAAGATACGGAACATGGTTCTGAAGTGCTGCGGTTTTTAAAAGAAGTTGCCCATAGGCCAGGCGATCTTTTCGGCTGAAATGTCTGACGACGCGGCTGTCACAGAGATTTTCGATGTCTTTTTCTGCTTCATTGCGCATGAGCAAAAGTACTGGATTAAACCAGTAGACAGTGGAGACAATGAGCAGGAGCAGTTTATACCAGAGATCCCGATGCTGGTAATGGGTAAGCTCATGTCGTAAAATAAAGGCGAGTTCGTTTGATGGATATTGGATATCAGTCAGGTATAGCCGGGTTTCGCATAACCCGGCCAGAACAGGAGTCGTCAGTCGGGAGTTAGTCAGAAGCTTTGGTGGACGTTTGATTTGCATGCTCCGGTAAATCTCCCGGTACAGCCGCAAAATATCTGGATCTGCTACCGGACAGCTCCAGCGTTGCAGATGCCAGAGCGAGAACCGGTAGCGCAGGATACGTGAGCTTCCCAATATGATGGCGCCGATCGGCCAGATCCATGCAAAGAGCTGTAAAAGGCCGTAAACGGAGACAGTGGAATTTGACAGAACGATCGTTTTTCCATGAGAGGATGCAGGAGTCGGCGGAACATCTGAGGTGGCCGCAGCGTCTGCTTGCATGCGGGCTGTTGGTATGTCGTGAGTGAGTCTGCGCACAGGAGCATTTACCTGCAAGTGTACCGCACTGATCGATGAAGTATTGATTGGAAACAGCAGAAGCAGGGCAGTCAGTAGCCAAATCCAATATTTCCATTGCAACGCATAGTGCTTCCGGGTGATCCGACCCAGAAGCATAGTCAGGCAGATCATAAGTGCAGATAGTACATTCAGCTTTATAATATGGAAGGTAAAGGTAATCATTAGTGCTCCTCCAGATTCTGCTCCATTTCTTTGAGAAAATCACTCAGCTCACGAATATCGCCCTGATCCATGTGTTTGCCCTGATAAAGGGAATTGACAAAGCTCTTCAGAGAATTACCATAAAGTCGTTCGAGCATGCTGTGGCTTTCTTTCTGCTGGTAGTCCTGTTCTGAGACAAGTGGTGTGTAGAGGTTGTTTTTGCCTTCCTTTGTGACTGCCACGAAGCTCTTTTTCTCCAGACGGGAGAGCAGAGAGAGGATCGTCGTCGGGGCGAGCGTTTTTTTTTCGTTTACAATGCGTTCGATCTCCAGACGGGACATCGGCGGCTTATTGTGCCAGAGTACGAGCATGATATCCAGTTCAGAGTCCGGAAGACGGCAGGGAACTTTTTTCATATGAAAACCTTCTTTCTATTTTTTATTCCCGCGGGCAACGAATCAAATAGTACTCTACACTTCTGGAAGAATTGTGTCAAGTCTGTCTTATGGAGTGACTGTCCAGATAGCACCGTCTGATCCGGTAAAGGTGCCGTCGCCGTTGTCTGTGTAAATACCGCCTGCAATGTTGTACCAGTTCCCAGTGGCGGAGTCATGATAGAGAGTTTGTGCGTTGAGGCCGTCTTCATCTGAGACGGTGACAGTGTTGCTGACCTGTGAGACGGATAAGGAGCTGTCGTCCGGGATCAGTGTCCAGTTGCTGCTGGAACCGGATGCCTTGCAGATCCAGTCCGTATCACTGATCGGAACATACTGCTGTCCGCTGCCATCGTACCAATTTCCGTCAGTGGCTTTCCAGATATAGGTGCGTTGAGAGTCGTCATAAGTGCGGAGCGTGTGACGCTCGTCGGTCAGTGTGATGCCGAGTGTCTCAGCTGTGATTGGCGTAGTGGATACATAGTCTGCGAGGAGATAGCCGCAGGAACCTCCATGCAGTCGATACCAGCCTGTGTCAACGCCATTGTATTGTACGATTCCGTCGATGGTGATCTCACTGCCCTGTGCAAGTGTCTGCTCGACTGTCGAAGAAGTGTCATAGGTACGGTGAACGTTGAGGCTGGAGGCAGTGACCCATCCAGTAAAGGAAGTGTCTTTTATGGTGTAGCCGGAGGTGTCAGATTCCGTGCCGGTAGTATCTGGTGATTCGCTTTCACCGGAGGCAGTGCTGGTATTAGCCGAGGAAGAGCCGGAAGTACCGGAGGAAGCAACCGGAACTGCAGTTTTTGTATCATACTGGTTGATGACTGCACTCTGCACAGCTTTTTCGATCTCATCAAAATCCACATCCTTTGCAGCACTTCCGGTGATGATGAAGACCTCGTTTCGGGTCGAGAGGATACTTTGACAGGTGCGGGAAAAGTTTTGATCGGCAATCGTGATGGCGGGAAGCGGCTCTCCATTCCGGTAATGCAGAAGGGTTATCCGGTCTGTACCGTTACTTAAGGTCATCCATGTATGGGAATCCTCAACCTGTTCCCAGCCCTCTTTGTCTGGAAGAGTGAGCGTCATGACGGAATCATCCGTTGTGAAATCCTGTGCGAATGCAGAACTACCGGACAGCAAAAGTATGGTAGCAAGGGAACAAGCGGCAAGCAAGCAGTTGTTTTGATTCATTTTTTTTCTCATTGTAATCTCCTTTCATTTAACAACTACATTTGTAGTAGATGATTGAATTCTACATCTGTAGAAAATAAAAGTCAAGATGTAGATTTGAGATTAAGAAAGTCATAAGATTCAGAAAAGAATAAGCGCGCACTCAAAGAGGTATGGTAAGATAACATGTGAGGATGCACGAGATTTTCATTTGAATGCAGATAAGCATTCCCCTGCTTCAGGTGTGCGGAGCACTAAGCGGTGGGTGAGGGATTTCAGTTTGTTCGGTCGGATCGTTAATACTTTAAAACGGCAGGCATGGTTCATGGATAATGTTTCTGTGTGGCGTCTTTGTGACAGTGATGATTCTGACAGCCCAGATGATTTTAATGAAGAAGATCTGTTGATCCATTATCAGGAAAAAACAGCAATGAGGGCTTGAGTTTTGGAGAGAAAATATTTCAAAGCCTTAAATTTTGACCTGGACACTCATCAATTAAAAGAGCATTACACTGGAGCCAATTACAGGCAGGCGTATGACGACTTGCGCCGGATCTTCAAACGGCATCGTTTTTCTCATCGTCAAGGCTCCGGCTACATATTTGACGATAAACTGACAACTGCTGATATATACGATTTGATGGATGAATTAAGCAGACAGTTTCCGTGGATTGGAACATGTGTGAATAAAATTGATGTGACCAACGTGGGACGGCAGTACGATTTGACAGAACTCTTAAAACCAGCGGAGGATATTATTGTCGACACCTCGCTGTTGACAGTTCCCGATCGTTCGCAACAGGAAAAAGAACAGGAAAAAGAATAACAGAGATTCGGCAGGGCATGAATGTGTCCTGCCGAATTTCTGTTTTTAGGCAAAGCTGGTTCAAAGCTTTGGGACAGGGTTTACTGAAAATCTCTTAAATAATATAAGCTCTTTACAGCGATGATAAAATTTGGTGTAGGAAATGATGGTATACACCAGCAGTTGCAACGGTGTACAAAGGGAACATAATAAAAAACTT
>OLSO01002333.1_pt1 | contig 11831 bp, 10 predicted proteins | sample 1672441 | NCBI WGS metagenome assembly OLSO01 (sample SAMEA3136686, study PRJEB25190) | human gut metagenome | biome: human gut; feature: human-associated habitat; material: faeces | place: Austria | collected 2013 | reverse complement strand
GCCGTTTCCTACAGTGCAGGTATGAACCTGCATATCAAGGTATTGGACGGCATCAACGGACATCATGTTGCAGAGGCGATGTTTAAGGCGTTTTCCAAGGCACTTGATATGGCAGTATCCAACGAACCGAGGTTAGACGGCGTGCTTTCCACAAAGGGAAGCCTGTAACATACAGAATACATATCGGGCAGTCGTCTGGCTGAACCAGACCGGATGCAGAACAGCTGTCTGGAAATGAGGATCAGAATGAATACAAAAAAATTTATGGCATGCATGTACCTCAAAAATGAGGTCGCGTATCAGGACAGAGAGGGCACATGCAGAATCGAGGAAACGCCGGTCGCGCTGGCGGAGAGCTACAGCGAAAACGAATGCGATGCAATTTATGTCGGTCTGCTTTCGGAGAACGATGCAGAGCATGAAAAGGATCTGGACGTTCTGCGGGAAATCTGTCAGAATACAGCGGTTCCGGTAATTGGAAGCGGACATATTTTCCGAATGGAGGATGTGAAAAAACTGTTATATGCAGGCTGCCAGCAGGTGATGCTGGATTATGCCGATCCGGTGCAGCTGGAGCTGACAAAAGAAGTCTCTCTGAAATTTGGCAAAGAAAAAATCGCAGCAGGCGTTGCAGATATTTTGCTTCTGGAACAGGAAAAGGAGCTGCTAAAGGAATATACCTCCAACGTATTTTTGTTCTGTCCCGGTGCAACGGCGGAGGCTGCGCTGATGTCTCCGGTTCCGGTGGTAACCTTTTTGCCGGAGGTTTCCTTGGAAAAGCTCATCGAAGTGCTTTCCTATGCCAATATCAGCGGTATTTCCGGTAAGTTGGTCAATGAAAACATAACAGAGATTTCCGCGATCAAAGCCCTTTGCCGGGAAAATAAAATTCCGGTAGAGGACAGAGGGGCGGCCTATGCCTTTTCCGATCTGAAAAAGGGACCAGACGGTTTGGTTCCGGTGGTTGTACAGGATGTGAAAACCGATGCCGTGCTGATGGTTGCCTATATGAACGAAGAAGCCTACAATCAGACGCTGCGCACCGGACGCATGACTTATTACAGCAGAAGCCGCAGCGAGCTCTGGTTAAAGGGAGAAACCAGCGGACACTATCAGTATGTGCATTCTCTGACCGCGGACTGCGATCTGGATACAATCCTTGCAAAAGTAACACAGGTCGGCGCGGCATGCCACACCGGTTCCTACAGCTGTTTCTTTAACGAAATCCAGAACCGCAGCAGCAAGCAGGAAGCGCACAATCCGATGAAGGTCTTTGAAGAGGTATTTTCGGTGATCGAGGACCGTAAAGAGCATCCCAAGGAAGGCTCCTATACTAACTACCTGTTTGATAAAGGCATTGACAAGATCTTAAAGAAAGTCGGAGAAGAGGCGACAGAAATCGTCATCGCAGCCAAAAACCCCAATCCGAACGAAATCAAATATGAAATCGCTGATTTCCTGTACCATATGATGGTGCTGATGGCAGAAAAAGGCGTGACCTGGGAAGAGGTCACGACAGAGCTGGCAAACCGATAAAAATGTATAGGAAAGCAGCGTAGCGCGGCAGGTGCGTCTGCGCATTAAATTTAGATAAAAAGAGAAAAGACCGGGCGTCAAATCCTTTGAAAGCAAAAGGGTTCGGCGCTCGTTTTTGTTTTAGGACAATAGAATACTTCCAGTACATGTATTTTCCGGTTTTGCAGATTATTTTTTCAGATACGCCATCATACAGATGAATAGGAAACTACGCTATAGTAGTTTACATAAAAATATTATGTAAACTACAAAATGGAAAGGATGGACAAGATGGAAGATGCGGAAAGAAAGCTGGAGCTGACCAGATACCTTCGGCAGGAACAGAATTTAAACCGGATGAAGGTAAAAAATCGGGAAGACATTTTGTACGGAACGGGTAAAAACAGTGAAATGCTGTATGGAGACGATGGTTTGGAACTGGCAGAATATGACAGAATCCGGGAGCAGGGGCATAAGGGGCCTATGTTTGGGCTGCGGCTGGCAGTCAGCCTGATACTGTTTGCGGGCGTTATCTATCTGGATAAAAATCAGATTGACTGGAAGGGGCAGAGTGCAGTTGCCGTGATAAGCAGGCAGCTAGAAACTTCTGTAATGGGAAATTCTACGGTGGAGGCACTGCATTAGCCTTGCAACGAAGCCGGAAATACCCTATAATCATACCATAATGTCCATTTTCAAAATGGGAAAAATCTGCGCTATCGGGGCTCTGTGTTCTGGCTGCGGGAAGCAACCCGTACCGAATATTTTAAAGCCACACCGGCAGCAGATAAAAAATGGTAAGGAAACAGGGAAAAATGAAAAGATTAACATCAAATATTGAAGGGCTTTCGGCACGGCAGCTGGCACAGCGCTGTATCGGTGCAGAAGAACTTTCAAATGGCAGAGAGCGAAAGCTTGCTCTCGGGGATGACATCCTGATGAGTGTTTCTTCTCCTGCACGTTATGTCGGTGGGGAGGTCAATTCCGTCATGAAAACACTTACACCGGGAATGGTCCGGTTTGCCATGTGTTTTCCGGACGTCTACGAGATCGGCATGTCTCACCTCGCCATCCTGATTCTCTACGATATGTTCAACCGTTATGACGACGTGTGGTGTGAGCGGGTTTATTCGCCGTGGCTGGATCTGGATAAAATCATGCGTGAGAAAAAAATCCCGCTGTTTGCCCTGGAATCTCAGGAGCCGGTGAAAAATTTTGACTTTTTAGGCATCACGCTGCAGTACGAAATGTGTTATACAAACGTCCTGCAGGTGCTGGATCTGTCCGGGATTCCGCTGCTTGCAAAAGACCGTACCGAAGAAGATCCGATCGTGATTGGCGGCGGACCCTGCAGCTACAATCCGGAACCGATCGCGGAATTTTTTGATCTCTTCTACATCGGAGAGGGAGAAACTGCGTACCGGAAGCTGCTGGACGTCTATAAAGAAGTAAAAGAAAAAGGCGGCAGCCGTCAGGAATTTCTTCTGCGCGCGGCGAGGGAAGTGCCCGGCATGTACGTGCCGTCCCTGTATGAAGTATCCTATAAAGAGGACGGGACGATCGCATCTTTTGTCCCGACCAAGGAGGGTGTTCCGGCAAAGATTACAAAGGAAATCGTGATGGATCTCGACAATGCGCCGTATCCGGAGAAACCGGTGGTTCCGTTTATCCGTGCGACACAGGATCGTGTCGTTTTGGAAATTCAGCGCGGCTGTATCCGCGGCTGTCGTTTCTGTCAGGCAGGGCAGCTGTATCGTCCGGTACGCGAAAAGAGCCTCGAAACCCTCAAGCATTACGCGACGACGATGCTGGACAGCACCGGTCAGGAAGAAATTTCCTTGAGCTCCTTGAGTTCCAGCGACTATTCCCATCTGGAAGAGCTGGTAGACTTCCTGATGACGATCTGTCAGGAGAAAAAAGTGAATATTTCCCTGCCTTCTCTGCGAATTGATGCGTTTTCTTTAGACGTTATGGGAAAGGTACAGGACGTCAAAAAGAGCAGCCTGACCTTTGCACCGGAAGCAGGAAGTCAGCGTCTGCGAAACGTCATCAACAAGGGACTGACCGAAGAAGTGATTTTAAAGGGCGCAGGACTTGCATTTGAGGGCGGATGGAGCCGCGTGAAGCTGTATTTCATGCTCGGGCTGCCCTTTGAAACAGAAGAAGATATCCGTGGGATCGCAGAGCTGTCCAACAAGATTGCAGCCCTCTATTATGAGGTTGTTCCAAAAGAAAAGAGAAACGGGCCGGTACAGATCGTTTCCAGTACATCCTTCTTTATCCCGAAGCCGTTCACTCCCTTTCAGTGGGCACCGATGTGTACAAAGGAACAGTTTTTGGATAAGGCAGCGCTGACCAAGCAGGCGGTGCGTGAACAGCTTAACCAGAAGCGGATCAAATACAACTGGCATGAGGCGGACGTCAGCGTTTTAGAGGGCGTGTTTGCCCGCGGCGACAGAAAGGTTGCCGACGTGATTTTAAAAGCGTATGAAAAAGGCTGTATTTACGATGCCTGGGGCGAATATTTCAAGTATCAGACCTGGGTGGACTGCTTTCAGGAGTGCAATGTCGATATGGACTTTTATACGACAAGAACGCGCAGCGATGAGGAAGTTTTCCCATGGGATTTCCTGGACTGCGGCGTAAACAGAGCCTTCCTTTTGCGGGAATGGAAACGTGCGGCGGAGGCTGTCGTAACGCCCAACTGTAAGATGCAGTGTCAGGGCTGCGGCGCTGCGCGCTTCGGCGGCGGAATCTGTTTCGAACAAAGAGGAGGGGATGCGGTATGATGGTACGTGTAAAATTTGCAAAATATGGTCCGCTGCGCTTTACCGGACATCTGGATGTGCTGCGCTTTTTCCAGAAAGCGATCCGCAGAGCCGGACTGGATGTTGTGTATACACATGGATTTAATCCGCATCAGGTCATGAGCTTTGCTGCGCCACTGGGTGTCGGACTGTGCAGCGTGGGCGAATATATGGACGTGGAAATCGCTTCGTCTGATGGCGCAGAGGATTTTAAGGAGCGCCTGCAGGAGGCATGTCCTTACGGAATCGATATCCTGAGTGTAAAGATGCTGCCGGAAAAGGCGGGAAACGCGATGGCGAGCGTCGCTGCGGCAACCTATGCAGTAGCATTTAAAGATCCCGAAAAGAGCTTTGCAGGCTGTCAGAGCGCGGTGGACGGGCTGCTTTCCAAAAAGGAACTCTGGATTACAAAGGAAACCAAGCGCAGCACGGCAGAGGTCGATATTCGGTCCGGTATTTATGACTGTCACATCGACGACGGCGCGTTGGTATTTATGGTAGATGCAAGCAGCGGCGGAAATATCCGTCCGGAGTTCGTAACGGATGCAGTCCTTTCCCTCGCAGGTCTGGAGGCGTCAAAGATTGAGCTGCAGACCGTGCGCATGGAAACCTGGATGAATACGGGAACGAAAGAAGAGCCTTCCTTTGTTCCGCTGGATGCGATAGGAGAAGCATTTTGAGCAGTGTATGCGTGATCACAAGAGCAGTTTTAAAGGAATATACAGAACCGGTTTTAACTTCCTTTTATTTGGAAAAGGACAAACTGACAGAGGTTCATCCCCATCTGGAGGGACGGTCGCTTCTGGGAAATATTTACGTCGGAAAAGTCAAGCATGTGGTAAAAAATATTGACGCTGCATTTGTGGAGATCGCCGGTGGACAGACCTGTTACCTGCCTTTCAAAGAAGCGCAGGCTCCGGTGCTGACGAACCGCCGCTGGGATGGCAGATTGCTGGCAGGCGATGAGATTTTGGTGCAGGTGATGCGCGATGCATTAAAGACAAAAGAGCCTGCCCTGACAGCGAAGATCAGCCTGGAGGGGCGGCTGGCAGCAGTCGTTCTGGACGGCGGACACGGCGTGCGGTATTCCAAGCAACTCCCAAAAGAGACGGCAGATCATTTCCGGGAAGTGCTGCAAAGTGTAACCGTTCCGGATGGAATGACACTGGTGGTGCGGACTGCGGCGGGGGATGCTGCGGATACAGCCCTTTTACGCGAGGCAAACGCTCTTCTCGAAAAGGCGCAGAAGCTTTTAAGCGTCGGCAGAAGCCGGACGGTCTTTTCCATGATTTCGGAGGAACGCCCCGGCTGGCTGATAGAGCTTCTCTCACATAAGCAGCTGCCGGATAAGATCGTGACAGATGAAACGCTCGTCTATACCGCGCTGGAGGACTTGTACGGCAGCGGTGCATCCGGTATAGAGAAAAAATTGCCTGCCGCTGCAGCGGATTCCGTAGAGCGGTTCGGTAAAAGAACTCAGGAGCTGCCGGGAGGCACGAAATGTCCGGAAATTTCGTTCTACAGAGACAGCCGACCGAACCTGTTTGCACTCTATGGGCTTGCCGGGAAGCTGGAAGAAGCGCTGTTGAAGCGCGTCTGGCTAAAATCCGGCGGATATCTGGTCATCGAACCAACAGAAGCGCTTACGGTGATCGATGTCAATACAGGAAAATATGACGGCTCTAAAAATGTGGAAGAAACCTTTGCCCTGATCAATCGAGAAGCGGCGCAGGAAACAGCGCGCCAGATCCGGCTGCGCAACCTTTCCGGTATTATTTTGATAGACTTTATCAATCAGAAGGACCGGCAGGCGGCAAAAGAACTGTTGGAGGAGCTGCGCAGCCTTTGTAAAGAGGATCCGGTCCCGGTTCGCGTCGTGGACATCACTGCTCTTGGACTGGTGGAGCTGACACGCAAAAAGGTCAAAGGCACACTGGCAGAGCAGTTAAAGGGGCTGAAACCTACAGGGGTACAGCGATAACTGAAATCGATCAGACAGGCAGGGAAAAGGCATGAAATTTCTTGGCATGAAAAAGGTGCGGGACGGCAAATATCTGAAAAATTATGAGCTGTCCTATGAAAATAAAGCAGGCAAATTAAAAACCTACGAAATCGTCAGCCGAAAAGAGCTGGAAGATGTGCAGGATCTTGGCAGACGGGCAAGCGGTGTCTCTATTGTAGCATTCCAGGATGGGAAAATGCTTCTTTTAAGGGAGTTTCGCATGAGTATCAATAAAGCGATTTTCAACCTCTGCGCCGGAATGCAGGAAAAAGGGGAAACGATCGAGGAATGTATCCGCAGGGAGCTGTATGAGGAAACAGGACTTTCGGTGAAAAAAATGCTGAAGATCCTGCCGCCCTCCTATTCTGCAGTCGGTTTTTCCGATACGAAAACCTATATCGCCTTTGTAGAGGCAGACGGAGTTTTTTCAGACCATACGTCTGACAACGAAGAAATTTCCGCACGTTTTTACAGCCGGGAGGAAGTAAAAGCGCTTTTGGAAACGCAGGAATTTTCTTCCCGTTCCCAGATGGCGGCATTTTTCTTTACAGAGGGAGCAGAGCTTTGGAATAAAAACGATCCGAAACAGGAGGATGAGGACAAATGAAGAAAAAATGGTGGCATGAAAAGATCGGATATCAGATTTACCCGAAGAGCTTTTTAGACACAAATGGGGATGGTGTCGGAGATCTCACCGGTGTGATCGAGAAGCTTCCTTATCTGGAACAGCTCGGCGTTGATATTTTATGGCTTTCTCCGGTCTATCCGTCCCCGATGGTGGACAATGGCTATGATATTTCCGATTATGAGAATATCGACCCGCGGTTTGGTACGCTGGAGGATATGGATCGTCTGATCGCGGAGGCCAAAAAGAAAAACATCTCAATCATCATGGATCTTGTGGTCAATCATTGCTCCGATCAGCATGCCTGGTTCCGGAAAGCGATTGCAGATCCTAAAGGTCCTTATGGCGATTATTTTTACCTGAAAGAGGGAAAAGACGGAAAAGAGCCGAACAACTGGCGCAGCTATTTTGGCGGCAGTGTTTGGGAAAAGCTGCCCGGACAGGAGAATTTATATTATTACCATGCCTATGCCAAAGAGCAGCCGGATTTAAACTGGGAAAATCCTGCCCTGCGAGAGGAAATCTACAAGATGGTCAACTGGTGGCTTGACCGCGGCATCGCAGGCTTCCGGATTGACGCGATCATCAACATTAAAAAAGACCTGACCTGGGAAGATCTTCCGGTGGACGGGCCGGACGGCAGAGGCTTTTTAACCAACAGCATCACCCGGATGCAGAAGCGCGACGGCGGGACGAAAAATGGCATTGGCGTCTTTTTAAGAGAATTAAAGGAACGCTGCTTTGCGCCCCACGATGCGTTTACGGTCGGAGAGGTGTTCGAGGTCGACAGGGAGCAGCTGGAAGAATTTATCGGAGAGGACGGATATTTTTCCACGATGTTTGCCTTTGATCCGATCCAAAGCTATAAAAAAGGAACCTGTCAGTGTGAGTTTGACCGGAACATGAACCCGGACGAATGGAAACGGGATGTGTTTGTCAACCAGAAGCTGCTTGGAGATATTGCATTTGAGGCAAATATTATCGAAAATCATGATATGGCGCGTGGTGCGACGATCTATATCCCGGACGAGGATTACGGCTTTGCCAGCATATCGGCGCTTGCCGGTCTGCAGGTACTGCAGCGCGGTATGCCGTTTTTATATCAGGGACAGGAAATCGGCATGACAAACTGTCCCTTCGAATTGGAAGACATTGATGATATCATGACGCTGGACAACTATCGTTATGCAGTTGCCTGTGGATTCCCGGAAGAAAAGGCGTTTGCTGGCTGTGCGCGGGAAAGTCGTGATAACGCCAGAACACCGATGCAATGGAGTGACGCGGAAAATGCTGGTTTTACAACCGGAAAACCCTGGCTGAAGGTCAATCCGAATTATCCTGAGATCAATGTGGCGCGGCAGGAAAAGGAATGCGGTTCTGTATTGAATTTTTACAGGCGCTTGCTGTGCTTCCGCAAGTCGGAGGAATACCGTGATTTGCTGACTTATGGTACGTTCGAACCGATGTACGAGGATCAGGAAAGGATTTTTGCATTTAAGAGAACGCTCGGTAAGCAGTGTCTGACTGTAATCTGCAATGAAAGCTCTGCAGAGCGTTTCCTGACCTTAAAAGAGGATTATGAGGAAGTGGTTTTTGTCAATCTGCCGCAGGTGACGAGAATTGGTGACAATCTGATTCTGCATCCCTATCAGTTGATTGTGGTGGAAACGACGAAAAAATAGTTGAACTCTTCGTGGGAATTGTATATAATAACAGTATCAATAACGAAGAGAGGGTGATGCTATGAATACAGTGATTACGATTGGACGTCAGTTTGGTTCCGGTGGCCGTGAGATCGGGGAAAAGCTTGCGGAGCATTTCGGCATCAAATGTTATGACAAGGAGCTGTTATCCAGAGCCGCCAAGGACAGCGGATTTTGCGAAGAGATGATTAAGACACATGATGAACGTCCGACCAACTCTTTCCTTTACAATCTGGTCATGGATACTTATTCTTTCGGCTACAATACATCCACCTTTATGGATATGCCGATTAGCCATAAAGTTTTTCTGGCACAGTTTGATGCGATCAAGAGCATCGCAAAAGAGGGTCCGTGCGTATTGGTTGGCCGCTGCGCAGACTATGCGCTGCACGACATGAAAAACTGCCTGCATTTCTTCATCTATGCGGACGAAGAGACGAAGATCAAACGTCTGGTGAAGAAATATCCTGATTTAAACGAGTCCAAGGCAAGAGACATGATGGTCAAGAAGGATAAACAGCGTCAGAGTTACTACAACTATTATTCCTCCAAAAAGTGGGGACGCGCAGACAGCTACGACTTCTGCCTAAACAGCTCGATTCTCGGCATTGATGGAACCGTGAAGCTGATTACGCAGATCATTGAAGATTTTGAACAAAAAGAGCAGTAGGTCTGCGCATTTACTGCGCTGACCGTAAGAGAACTTAAACTGGAAGGCAAAAATCCTATCGGCACAGCCGATTTGGAATGGATTTTTGCACGTAACTGTGAGGGTACGGACAGTTACATTTTGAACAAAAAGAGCAGTAAAACAAAAGTGAAACAATAGAACCTATGCTTTGTGAGCAGTCTATTGTCAGGAATAACAGCGGTTTGAAATTTGTGATGTAGTTTCAAACCGCTGTTTTTGGATGGAATGAGCTGCTGGCGTATCATGGCATGGATGGAGAAACATCCGAGCGGGAGACCATTATGAAATATTTCAGAAAATACGTTTTGTCAATTTTATTATGTTTTATCCTGACCGGCTGCGGGCAGCAGGCAGGTTTTTCGGAATCTGTATCTGCGGTACCGGAAAGTAATTTTACGGAATCCCAGACAGGCGTTCCGGAAACCGTGATGCAGCAGCAGACTGACGCGGATGCAGAAACAGCGGAAATGAAGTCGGCTTCCAACAACGTAAGACCCTCCAAAGAAGAAGTCCTTGCCATGCGGGAAAAAACGCTGGATGGGATGCCGGAGACGGAAATTTCCAGACTGAGGGAAAATATCAAAGTTGCAAATCTTCAAATGGAATCCGCATATCTGAATGACAACCTCTTTAAAAAGCTGTCAGATAAAGAAAGCCCATACTGGAAGTATTTTGACTGCAAAGGCGACATTCAGCTGGGCTGGTGGTATCATCAGGCGATCTATCCGAAGGATGTCATCATGAAAGCGGAAAATATCACAGAGGAGGAATTTGCGGAAACCTATACGGAGCCTGGAATTGTGACGAATAGCTTTGACGCGGCAGATTTTATCGATTTGATTTCCGAAATGAAGTCCTTTGTAAAAAATGAAGCCCTGGCAGCAGATTTACAGCAGCTGATGGATCTGACGCGAATGGCGCAGACAACGCATGAGATGCAGTATGCGAATGAACTCTATAAGGTGCTCCATGATCTGGACTATTTTCTTCTTAGATACGGGATTGAAGATGTCGGACAATATACTGCCGATGCGGGAACCGTAGGCACTTATTATGGCGTTCTTGCAGTTTATGGGGCAGAGCCTTTTTCGGCAGAGAAACAGACAAAAGTGTTTGGCAAAATCCTGTGGGATGCATATTGTTTCGGAAAAATCGAGGGAACAGATCATGAAGTGCCGGATACCTATGGACAGGAAAGCACGTATTTTGCTTTGTACGATGTAGATGGCGATGGACAAGAAGAGCTGTTGCTCAACTGGACAGGTACTTCGATGGCGGATACGGTAGAATATATCTGGGGATACGGAGATAACGGCACTTATGTAGAGCTGTGTGAGTTTCCGGCGCTGACCTGTTATGACAATGGAGTGATTGAAGCAGAATGGTCGCATAACCAGGGGCTTGCCGGAGAATTCTGGCCATATTTTCTGTATCGCTACAATGCCGAAACCGATCAGTATGAACTCTGCGGCGGAGCAGATGCATGGGATAAAAGCGTGGCAAAGACAAATGAACAGGGAGAAGATTTTCCAGATGATATTGATGCAGACCAGGACGGTATTGTTTATTATCTGCTGCCTGCCGACTGGGATGGAAACTATGATATGAAGCCTGTAGATGGGGCTAAGTATCGGACATGGCGGGAATCCTTTTTGGAGGGAGCGTCAAAACTGGACGATATCTGGTTTTGGGATTTGAAGGAAGAAAATATTGCAATTTTAGGTGCAGAAAAGCCAGATTAAAACAGAAGATAAATTGACACAAACTCGATATGCGTAAAAAGCGTGCGCAGAAATGAAAGGAAAAAAATGGGAAACGAAAGCGGGACTTGGATTATGTATGGGGTAAGTCGGGAGGACCCGGAATGTATCCATACAGTCGATGAAGCAGTGGAATATATCAATAAGGTGGGATTTTTGCCGCTTTTTAAAAATGAGATTCCGGGGTTTTCACTGGAAGAGCGCACTGCTCCGGAATATTGGTGGAGCGGCGATCCCAAAAGCGATCCCTGGGAATGGCGTGAGATCATTGCCCGAAGCGGTAAAGTCGCCTATGGAAAATTTTTTGATAAGAAAGCGGGATTTATTTCAAAGCAGTGGTTTCCGTATTTTGCAAACTTTAGGCGGGACGGATATGATTTTGATGCGCTTTGGGATGATGAAAAGGCGTCCATCCGGCAAAAGAAAATCATGGATTTCTATTTAGAAGAAAATGCCGAAACAGAATATTTTTCCAGTGAGTTAAAGAAAAAAGCCGGTTTTGGAAAGGGCGGCGAAAAAGGCTTTGATGGCGTGATTACGGCGCTTCAGATGCAGACTTATCTTTGTGTCAGAGATTTTCGCCAGCGAAAAAACAAAAAGGGAGAAGCCTATGGCAATAACAGTCCGAGATTTAATTGATAAGCTTCGTTTGAAGGTTGTGTACGGTAATGAAAGCCTATTTGAAAAAGAAATCACAACGGCAGATATTTCACGTCCTGGACTTGAAA
>OLSO01002329.1_pt1 | contig 11851 bp, 6 predicted proteins | sample 1672441 | NCBI WGS metagenome assembly OLSO01 (sample SAMEA3136686, study PRJEB25190) | human gut metagenome | biome: human gut; feature: human-associated habitat; material: faeces | place: Austria | collected 2013 | reverse complement strand
CACCGTGGTTGGTCATGAAGATCTCGAGCGGGTGCGTCCAATAGAATCCGTCGCCATAAAAGATCACATAGAAGAGGCGCGCGCCGATGACGAGCCCGATCACCACGCCGAAAACGACCATCATGAGGTCGTCGACCGTGAGATTGAGCCCCCAACGACGCTGCGTGCGGTACATCACGATACCCGTAATGAGGGCGCCCACAACATACGCGACGCCGTACCAATAGATCGTGATCGGCCCAACCGAAAGGGCCACCGGGTCAAGGCTTTGATAGAGTTCTGTGAGCATACATTCCCTGCCATGTTGAAGCGGGACCGAACGAACCTATTACCCGCATGAGACAGTTGTGCCGGGTTAAACTGTCTCAGAGACAGTTGTACCGGGGGAAAGTGTCACGCGTTGAGCAGCGCGCGGCGGTCGACCTTGCCGTTCTTGGTGAGCGGCATGCGCTCCACGCGCTCGATGCTTGCGGGTACCATGGGGCCGGGGAGCATCGAGCTCACGGCGCGGCGGAGCTCATCGATTTCGGCCGAGCCTTCGAAGAACGCATGGATGCGCTTGAAGCGCTCGTTGTAGGCGCAGCGGCAGCGCTCGACACCGGGACATCGCTCGAAGGCGGCGTCGATCTCTTCCAGCTCGATGCGGTGGCCCTGATGCTTGATCTGGTTGTCCGCCCGCCCGCTGAAGAAGAGCTCCCCGCCCTCGCCTATGCGCACGAGGTCTCCGGTGCGGTATACGGTTTCCGGCAACGCTCCGGGGATGGGGTTCGGCATGAAGGCGCCCTCCGTGCGAGCGGGGTCGGCGTAGTAGCCGAGCGCGATGTTCGGGCCGCCCACATAGAGCTCGCCCACCTGTCCGGGCTCGCTAACGGGCTGCATGCCTTCGTCCAGCACCAGGATCTGGTTTGCGTGCAGCACGGTGGAGATGCGCTGTGCCACGATGATGACGGTGGCGTTGTCGGTCTGGGCCTTCAGGGCGCGGCGCAGGGCCACGTCGGTCTTGTAGTCCAGGGCCGAGAAACTGTCGTCGAACAGATAAATTTTGGGGTCCTTGGCAATGGCACGGGCGATGGACAGGCGCTGTTTCTGGCCGCCGGACACGTTGGAACCGCCCTGGGCGATGGGGCTTGCGTAGCCCTCCGGCTTTGCGTCGATGAACTCGGTGGCCTGTGCGATGGCAGCGGCCTTTTTCACGGCGGCGTCGGTGATGTGGTCCCCGCCGAACTTCAGGTTGCTGTCGATGGTGCCGCTGAACAGTACGCCCTTCTGGGGCACATAGCCCAGCAGGTCGTGCAGCTGTGCCTGGGGCATCTGGCGCACGTCGATGCCGTCCACGGTCACGCTGCCGCCGGTCACGTCGTAGAAGCGGGGGATCAGGTTGAGCAGGGTGCTCTTGCCGCAGCCGGTGGAGCCGATGATGGCAGTGGTCTCGCCGGGCTTTGCGGTAAAGCTGATGTGCTCCAGTGCGTCGCTGTCGGCACCGGGGAAGCGGAAGCTCACGTCGTGGAACTCCACCACACCCTGCCAGTTCTTGTGCTCCTTTGCGGCCTTGGCGTCGGCTTCGTCCGGGTCGTGGATGGTGGCCTTGGTGCGGATGACCTCGTCGATGCGGTCTGCGGCCACACCGGCACGGGGCAGCATGACGGCCACCATGGCCAGCATCAGGAAGGACATGACGATCTGCATGGTGTAGGTGATGAAGGCGATCATCTCGCCCACCTGCATGGTGCCGTTGTCCATGGCCTTGCCGCCGAACCAGACGATGAGCAGGCTGGTGCCGTTCATGATCAGGGTCATAAAGGGCATCATGGCCACCATGGCGCGGTTGGTGAACAGCTGGGTGCCCATCAGGTCCTTGTTGGCCTTGTCGAAGCGCTGTTCCTCAAACTGTTCGCGGCTGAAGGCACGCACCGGCATAATGCCGGTCAGGACCTCGCGGCTGACGAGGTTCAGCCGGTCCACCAGCGTCTGCATGATCTTGAACTTGGGCATGGCCATGTTCATCAGGAAGAGGATGAGCAGCAGCAACAAAGCCACGTCCAGCACCACGATCCAGGAAAGGCCCGAGCGGCTGCCCACCACATGGAGCACACCGCCGATGCCCAGAATGGGCGCATAGGCCACCATGCGCAGCAGCATGACGCAGACGAACTGCACCTGCTGGATGTCGTTGGTGGTGCGGGTGATGAGGGACGCGGTGGAGAAGTTCTCGATCTCCGCATGGGAGAAGTGGATGACGCTGGAGAAGGTCTCGCGGCGCAGGTCGCGGCCGATGGCGGCGGACACCCGGGAGGCCAGGAAGCCCACCGCGATGGACACGGCCACCATCAGCAGGGTCAGGGCCAGCATCTGGCCGCCTACCTTATATAAATAGTGCATCTGCACATCGTGGGCAATGCCCTGGGCCTCGTATTCCAGACCCACCAGCAGCAGAGCCTGGCTCTTCAGGTTCTCCACCACGGTGTCGTCCAGCTGGCCGATGGCACCGGTCAGCTGCTGCTGCACGGCGTCGCGGCTGAAGCCGGGCATCTGGCTCATGGCGGCAAACTGGCCGCACACGGTGTCCAGGTTCTCCGCCGTGGGGGCCGCAGTCTCGGTTTCCGTGTCGGGATTGCGGTCGGCACCGGAGGCCTGCAGGTCCGCAAGGCCGGTCATGCCCATGCCGGTCTGCCCGGCGGGGGTGTTGGCTGCCTGGGCGGCCGCCAGATACAGCACGATGTCCGGCGTGGTCACAGCATCTTCCAGCGCAGTGCGCTCGTCGGCGGTCAGGTCGGTGCGCAGGCGCAGCACATCGCCGTCGGCGGTGTAGGCGTTCTGGAAGGCAGCGGCGTCCTCCTCGCGCATCAGCAGCGAGAGGGCATCCAGCGTGCTCTGCCGCACGGTGTCGGGCAGGGGGCTTTCGATGCCGCCCTGCTGGATGCCGGTGTCCACGATCTTGCTGGTGTAGTCCGGCAGCGACAGATCGCAGTACGCCTGCATGAACAGCAGTGCGAACACCACGAGGCAGACGGCCCAGTGACGGGCCAACTGCTTAAAGATCTTTGTCATGGTTTGGTTCTCCCTTCGGTTTGGTGGTACGCGCAGCATTTTCCGCAAGAATGGCTTCCATCAGCGCGCCGCGCAGCGCTTCCATCTGGGCCAGCTGTTCCGGCTCCAGCCGGGCCATGACACTGGAAAAGTAGTCCCCAAGAGCAGCCTCGCACTGTCGGCAGGCCTCGTATCCCTTGGGCGTGAAACGCACCAGCGTCTTGCGGCGGTCGGCAGGGTCGGCAAAGCGTTCCACAAGGCCGTCCTGCTCCATCTGCCGCACCGTGCGGGAAATGGCAGGAAGCGGTTGATGAAGCTCCTGAACAAGATCGGAGATATAAACGGCACCGTCCTGTCCATGGAGCCGAATGCAGCCCAGCAGCCCTTCCAGCATGGGAAAGTGGCACTTGGGGCAGTCGGCCAGAGCGGCCTTCATGCCGGCCTTGGATGCTTTGCTCAGCCGGTGGATGTAGCGGCAAAGCCCACGGAAACTCAACGTGGATTCCTCAGACACGCGATCCCTCCTCTCAAAAATTGCTTAACAGCTGTTAACTGTTAACGCTTGACAATAATAGGCTTTTGCAGGCCGGATTGCAACCCCCTGCAGGGATTGTTTCACAAAAGTTCACAAACGTTTGTGTCCCGCATACACATAAAACAAAGGGGGCATCGGGCATGGAACAGCGTTTGTGGATGATCCTGCAATTGTTCGGCGGGGCGGCACTTTTCTTATACAGTATGGACACCCTCACGGACGCTTTGCAGCAGGCGGCAGGGGACACCCTGCGGCAGGCCCTTGCCCGGCTCACGGCCCACCCGCTGGCCGGGGTGCTCACGGGGGCGGCGGTCACGGCGGTGGTGCAGAGCAGCTCGGTGGTCACGGTGCTGGTGCTGGGCCTTGTGGGGGCCGGGCTGCTGACCCTGCAGCGGGCCGTGCCGGTGGTGTTCGGAGCCAACATCGGCACCACGGTCACCGCGCAATTGCTGGCCTTCCGGCTGGAGGATGCCCGGTATCTGCTGCTGGTGGCGGGGCTGCTGCTCTGGTTCGCGGGGCGCGGGCGTCTGCACGCAGCCGGGCAGGCGCTGTTTGCGTTCGGCCTGCTGTTTGAGGGCATCGCGGTCATGGCCGAGGCCATGGAGCCGTTGGCAGCGGGGCCGGTGTTCCGGCAGTGGATGGCCCAGGTGCGGCACCGCCCCGGCCTGGGCCTGCTGGCAGGGCTGGGCATGACCCTTGCCGTGCAGAGCAGCTCCGCCACCATTGCGGTGCTGCAGCGGGCGGCCGCCCGCCCCGGGCCGGACGGCGGGTGCCTGCTGGGCCTTGCGGGAGCCATCCCGGTGCTGTTGGGGGACAACATCGGCACCACCGTCACGGCGGTGCTGGCATCGGTGGGGCAGAGCCGGGACGCCAAGCGTCTGGCGGCGGCCCACGCCCTGTTCAACCTGTCCGGGGCGGCGGTGTGCTGGCTGCTGCTGCCCCAGTTCACCGCGCTGGTGCGGCTGGTCTCGCCCCACGGGCCGGAGAGCGCCGTGCTGGCCCGGCAGATCGCCAACGCCCACACCCTGTTCAATCTGGGCTGCACGGTGCTGTGGCTGCCCCTGACCCCTTGCATGGTGCGCATCGTGTGCATTCTTTTGCCGGAGAAGCACGCCCCCTGAGTTGAAATGAACGCCTTAAAATGGTATAATGACAATGTATCGAACAAATTTTGTGACGCTTTTGTTGCACAAATGATAAACGGACCCTTCTGTGGGCCTGCAGCGGTGTGCGGCTGCCAGGGCACAGAGCGAACCAAGAGGACGTGTTTACTATGAAGGATATCATCAACGGGTTGATCGAGCGGTTCCGCAGGCAGCATGTACAGGCCCGGCGCTATGTGGCCATGATGCTGGTGCTGGCCCTGCTCACCACCCTGTTCGTCAACTGGCAGCTCCATGGGGTGGGCATCTCCATGACTGCCGACTACCACTGCGGCTACGAGGAGCACCAGCACACGGCGGCCTGCTACGAAAAAGTGCTCACCTGCGGTTACGAGGAGGGCGAGCCGGAAACGCCCGTCACCTCTTCGGACAGCAGCGCCGATCCGGTGTCCGCCTACAGCGCGGAAGAGCCGGAAGAGCCGGAAGAGCCGGTGCAGACCGAGCCGGAGACCATCTGGGTGCCCCATGAGCACACCGATGCCTGCTACGAGGAGCACCGGGTGCTGACCTGCTATCAGGAAGAGCACGAGCACACCGACGACTGCTTTGACGAGTACGGTGCGCTCATCTGCGGCGAGTTCGAGCATATCCACGACGACAGCTGCTACACCACCGAGTATGAGCTGGTGTGCGGCCTGGACGAAGGCGAACTGGTGGAGGAGCCCAACCCCGCCTATCAGGAAATGCCTGCCAGCCGCCCCGTGGTGGACCTGCCCACTGAGCCGGCCGAGACCACCCCGGAGGAGCCGGTGCTGCATCATCACACCGACGCCTGCTACACCGAGGAGCTGGTGTGCACCATCCCGGAGCACCACCACACCGTGGAGTGCCTGGCCGATACCCAGGCCGACGTGGAGACTGCCGAGGAATGGCAGGCCGCGGCCAACGTGGCCCTGAACGGCAACTGGGCCGAGGACCTGCTCACCGTGGCAAAGTCCCAGTTGGACTACCAGCAGAGCGACAAGAACTTCAAGCTGGATGTGGAGGACCAGCAGGTGCTGCGCGGCTACTCCCGCTATGGTGCCTGGTACGGCAACCCCTACGGCGCCTGGGACGTGATGTTCCTGTCCTACTGCCTGCACTTTGCGGGTGTGCCCCAGACGGTGGTGCCCCAGCGTGCGGGCGTGATGGCCCTGCACAGTGATCTGCGCGGCTCCCAGTGGCTCACCGACGCCGACGGCTCCACCGCAAGGCCCGGCGATATCGTCATCTACAACACCCTCACCACCGAGCAGGTGGCCGTGGACGAGAGCTCCTATGGCATCGCCCTGCTGGACCTGGACGAGGACCCCGACACCGCCGCCCAGCTCACGGCTTCCGAGCCGCAGGTGGACACCCGCACCGTGACCACCGAGACGGTGGGCGTCGTGTCCGCCGTGGACCCCGACGCCGGGACCCTGACCGTGATCTCCGGCAACGTGGACGGCAAGGTGGCCGAGGTGCCCGTTGCCATGTCCGACGTGACCAGTGTCATCTCGGTGACCGGTGCCTATGCCGCCGAGACCACCGCTGTGGCTCCGGAGGACCCGGCAGGCTCCCAGGAGGAGCTGGACGGCAGCTATGCGCTGCTGGAAGATGAGGATGGCTTTGGGGCCACCGTGGACTGGGTGGGTGACGCCGACCCCTACGGCATCGCCCTGCTGGCTGCTGGGGACGACCATGATCTGAACACCTGGATCACGGATGTCAATTATGAAAAGACGACCGACGGAAAAACATGGACGTCTATCGGCGCGGGCAGCGTGACCGTGGACAGCGGCACCCGCGTCCGCGTGAACCTGAAGTATACCGTGAATGCCGGTGTGCTGACGCCCACCAACAATACCCTGACCTACCAGCTGCCCAAAGGCCTGCCTATGCCGGATGTGACGACGGGCAACATCGTGGATGAGTCCGACAAGGACGAGGCCGGCAATGCAAAGGTCGTGGGCAGCTTCACCGTTGACACCGACGGCACTGTGACCCTGACCTTTACGGACGAAAAGTTCATCGGCACCGACGAGAAGGGCGGCCTGCCATTCACCGGTACCTTCAAGGCCGCCGTTACGGCGAGCGCCGACAACTTTGAGGACGAGAAGGAGATCAAATTCAAGGACGACTGCATCCTGACCATCGAGCCGAAAAAAGCGGATATAAAGATCAGCAAAGGGAGCTCCGACAGAGATAGTGCCTTTGAGAATCATCCGGAAAATGGCACCTTCATAAACCATTATATGGTGACGGTGGGGACCACCAGCGGTACCAAAGAGCAGGTGTTCCTTACGGACACCCTGAACACGAATAGGAATGGCGAAAACCGTAGCGACTACCTGAAGGGCGGCCAATACCTGGAAAGCTCCTTTGAACTTTACAAGGTGGATGCTTCTGGTGCAAAAACGAAGATCATGCCGGTCCCTGTGTATCAATGGACAACGGATAGCCACGGCTACCCCCAGGTGATCCTTGGCCCGCTGGATCCATTGGAGATCGGAGAAAAGTACATCTGGAACTACGACGTTCAGCGGAACTATGCGGACTTTGACAAGATGCCCAACGGCGTCGCTATCATCAACAACACGGCAAAAGCCCAGGCAGGGAACATGGTGGCCCAGGCTGACGCATGGTACACCTGTAAAAACCCTCGCATTGAGAAGAAGGGCCAGTACGACCCCAATACAGGCCGCATCCAGTGGACCATCACCGTAAAAGTACCCCATTCTTTGCTGGGGTCCTATCTCCTGCAGGGCTGCAAAATCACAGATGCCTTGCCAGACGGTGTGAAAATTGTAGGGGATGTAAAGGTAGGCAGCGATACGATATCGGCAGAGAAATTTCTGCAAAACGGTTATACCATCCCGGCGGGTTATGATGGAACAGAGCTGAAGATCACCTTTGAGACCACCACCCCCATCGGCGGCGGCTCGGTGACCAACAAGGCACAGATCCTGACCAAGAGCAACCATACCTTTGAGGCCTCGGATACTGTGAACATCGGGAAGGGCGATTGGAGCCTGAGCAAATCCATTGCCACCAGGGGCGAGACGCCAACCTGGAACCTCTCGGCCACCAACAAGGCCGGTGAGGCAGAGTTTACCCTGTGGGATGTGCTGGACGACGCTGAGAACGACCAAGGCGAGACAAAAGAGGACACCCACTATGCCATTGCAAAAGAGCTGGATGACGCCATCAAGGCCAATCTGACCCTGACCATGCACGACAACACGAGGCTGACCTATGCGCAGGCTGACGCGGAGGGCAACACCATCGAGATGACCTACTACGCCGACAGAGACGGCACAACACAGGTAAACGCAGGTGACTCGTCCATCCGTGTGCGCAGCTTTACCATCCATGTGAAAGCCGGGGACAACCAGAACCCCGTGCGCAGCATCTCGGTGACCGGCATCCCCACCCACGAGGAGCGCGACGACGTGCCCACCGGTGAGGTGTGGACCTATAAGAACACCATCCATATCCACGGCGTGAGCGGCAAGGCCTCGGACACCGATACCTACCGCAGCTACAAGAAGTTTGAAAAGGGCGTGGCTGCAACGAGCAGCGGCGGCGAGACCGGTTATCTGACCGGCAGCAACACCTTTGAAAAGAACGACCTCGGCGGCCACAAGCTGCGCTACCAGCTGGTACTGCAGACCGATCAGGACGATGCGGATGCCATCGAAGTCACCGATATCCTGCCGAAAAATGTGGACTTCAAGACCAGCAGTGTGCAGATCTCGCTGGACGAGGACGCCTTTGTAAAGCCTGATCAGCTGACCACGGCCAAGGCCACGGCAGCCTATGACCCGGCCACGCGGCAGCTTACCGTCAATATCAAGGACTATAACCCGGGTGCCAACAAGCCGCACCGCATCCGCATCCGGTACGAGGTGGATGTGGGAACAGATACGCAGTTTGCGTGGAAGAACCCCTCGGTGGGCAAGCTGATCTACACCAACACCGCCACCTGGGGCGAGCAGACCGAGACCACCACCACCACCGTCACCCGTGATGTGGAGCAGGTGAAAAAGACCGGCTGGCAGGACCCCGGCAACGACCGGAAGCTGCACTATCAGGTGGTCATCAACCCGGCCCACGAGGATCTGTCGGCCGGGCAGACCAGAGCGGAGAAGATCGAGCTGTGGGATAACATCAGCACCACCAATGGTGCCATCGCCACCGGCGATATCAACTCGGTCAAGTTGTATTTTTACAATTACGACGAAACAGTCGGCGTGACCACCGGCAAAGAGGTGCCGCGCAACATGTACCGCATCCTGGAAGCGGACAAGAACGGCTGGCTTCATATGGAGATCCCCAATATGGCGGCCCTGATCCTTGTGTATGACTGCAATGTGAAGGATGGCAGTGCTGCCGCCAGCTACCAGGTGAGCAACACCGTGACCCTGAGCAACGGCAGCAAATCCAGCGACAGCGGCATCACCTACCAGGTCAAGGCGGATGCAACGGCCACCACCGCACAGTTCGTGCTGCGCAAGAAGGACAGCTACTCCGGCGTGTCGCTGAAGGGCGCGGAGTTCACCATTTACCAGTACGACAAAGCGATTGAAGGGTGGACGAAGTGGGCAGGCAACGGCACTGGCACCCTGACCACGGACGAAAACGGTCAGGCCAGTCTGGCTGTGCTGGATAGTGAGACTGCAAGCTGCCTGAAACCGGACGTGCTGTATAAGCTCGTGGAGACCAAAGCACCCACGGACTATCAGCTGGATGCCACCCCGCACTACCTGCTGTTCCGCAAGAACGCCAGCGCGGAGAACGAGCAGCAGGCCTTTGCAAAGGCGACCGGCCAGGCCGATGGCACCACGACCCTGACTGTGGACGGTGAGACGGTGGACCTGAACCGCAATGTGCAGGTGGGCAGCGATGCCGGCACCACGACCGCCGAATACAGCAACGTGTACAGCAACCTGACCGTCAGCAAGCTCTGGCTGGACCAGGATACCAAAAAGCCGGTGGAACCGGCGGTGGACAGCATCCACATCAAGGTCTGGCAGTACACCGACAATGACAAGGACAGAACGTTGTTTGCCGAAGCCGACCTGACCGCAGGTAACAACTGGACTAAGACCTGGTCCGGCGAGGAACTGCCCCTGACGGACGAGAAGGGCAATGCGTACCACTACCTGGTGGAGGAAGTGACCACCGGCAACTGGAACGTGTACATTGACAACAATGGCGTGCAGACCGGCAACATTACCATCCAGAACCGTGTTTACACCGGCTACGAGCTGCCGTCTACCGGCGGCATGGGCACGGCACCCTTCGGGGTGCTGGGCGGCGCACTGGCCGCTGCAGCAGCCCTGCTGCTGGTCCGCAAACGGAAACAGGACGAGGAGGAGTGAGCAGCCATGAAACAAAACAAAAACAACCGGTTTGCCGCTCTTCTGCTGGCACTGTGCATGGCTGTGTGCTGTGCACTGCCCGCGCTGGCAGCCCCCGCGGCCAGCGCCAACATCGACCTGAGCCGCACCGGCAGCATGGACGTGACCCTGTACGACCACCAGAACGACGTCCCCCTGCGGGGCGGCGCACTCACCGTGTACAAGGTGGCGGACGTGGCCCGCACCAACGGCGACCTGCACTTTGTGTACACCGCCGACTTTACGGGCTGCGGCATCGCGCTGGACGACCTGACGGACAGCACGCTGGCTTCCAGGCTGGAAGCCAAGCTGCCCGCCCGCGCCGCCGGCACCACCCATAAGATCAGCGAGCAGGGCATCGTCTCCTTTGACGCGCTGCCGCTGGGCCTGTACCTCGTGGTGCAGACCGAGAACTCCAAGGGCTACGAGGCCATCAATTCCTTCCTGGTGTCGCTGCCCATGGCGGACGAAAGCGGCTGGCTCTACACCGTGGACGCCACCCCCAAGGTGGGCGCGCCCACGCAGGAGGTGACCCCGCCCGAACCGGAAACTCCCAGCAAGCCTTCGGAACCGGACAAACCGTCCGAGCCGGAGAAGCCCTCGGAACCGGACAAGCCCACCCAGCCCGGCACCCCGGATGAGCCGGACAACCCGGACATGCCGGTGGACCCCAACGACCCCAACCGCCCGGTGTCGCCCGGTACGCCGGATAACCCGGTGAACCCCGGCAACCCGGACAACCCCGTGGCCCCCGGCAACCCGGACAACCCGGTGGCGCCGGGCCGCCCGGACGGCAATGCACTGCCCCAGAGCGGCCAGCTGAACTGGCCCATCCCGTTCATGGCTTGCAGCGGCGTGCTGCTGTTTGCCGTCGGCTGGGTGCTGGACCGGAAGGAGACGCTGGCATGAACACAAAGCAGAAGATCGGCCGCGCCTGCATGATCGTGGGCATCCTGCTCATTCTGGGCGCACTGGCCCTGCTGGGCTATAACCAGTGGGACGCCAACCGCGCCGACAAGGCTTCACAGGACGCCCTGGGCAAACTGGAAGAGACCCTGACCGAGACCATTGAGGACAAGACGAAGGACGAAGAGCCGGTGGTCCAGCCGGAGTTGGACCCGGAGCAGGAGATGACCGTCACCGACATCGACGGCTGGGGCTACATCGGCTACCTGTCCATCCCGTCCATCGGGCTGGAACTGCCCGTGATGAGCGAGTGGAGCTATGCGGGCCTCAAGGTGGCCCCGGGCCGTTACAGCGGCTCCACCTACGCTGACAACATGGTGGTCTGCGCCCACAACTACGCCAAGCATTTCAGCCCCATCAAGTGGCTGGCCCTGGGCAGCGAGGTGTACTTTACCGACATGGACGGCCAGCGCTGGAGCTATGAGGTGTCCAACGTGGAGACCATCCAGCCCACGGATATCGACAAGATGATCACGGCCAGCGACGAGGACGCCTGGGACCTGACCCTGTTCACCTGCACCACCGGCGGCCGCGCCCGCTGCGCCGTGCGCTGCACCCGCACCGGTTACCCGGTCTTGGAGACCAGCGCGGCAGGGCGGATCACGGAGTAAGCAGGACGATTTGGAATTGCCTCCGCTTTGCTCTGGCAATATCAGCGGAAAATTATTTTTAAAGATATGCAATCCCGGAAAATCTGCGGATTTTCCGGGATTGTTTTTTCACGGATGGGCGTTAAGGAAAGTGGCCTGTTCTCTGGAAGGCAAACGATTTAGAATGCCCTCCGCGTTGCTCTGGGCATA
>OLSO01002326.1_pt1 | contig 11857 bp, 7 predicted proteins | sample 1672441 | NCBI WGS metagenome assembly OLSO01 (sample SAMEA3136686, study PRJEB25190) | human gut metagenome | biome: human gut; feature: human-associated habitat; material: faeces | place: Austria | collected 2013 | reverse complement strand
CACATGCAGTACGGATCCTTGTGGATGAAATCCGTGAAGATGCGGATTACAATCCTGTGAAGGTTATTCGTCATGCGATCGAAGCTGCGAACACGGAGATCAGAAACCGTGCGCAGGAAGACGAAAACCTCCGGGGCATGGGAACCACTATGGTGGTGGCGACTATTGTAGATCAGTATGCCTATGTAGCCAATGTGGGTGACAGCCGTTTATATGTGATCCAGGACGGAATCCGCCAGGTCACCAGAGATCATTCCCTGGTACAGGAAATGGTGAGAATGGGCGAGATCAGCGAAGCGGAAGCACGGAATCATCCAGATAAGAACATCATTACAAGGGCACTTGGCGCGGAGAAAACGGTGGATGTGGATTTCTTTGATCTGAAACTTGAAAAAGGATGTACGATCCTGATGTGTTCAGACGGTCTCAGCAATATGGTTGAAGATGAGAAGATCCAGGAGATCATATCCGATCCGGAAGCAGATATTGATCAGAAGGGCAGTGCGCTCCTTCGGGAAGCAAATCAGAATGGTGGTAAGGATAATATTGCAGTCGTACTGGTAGAGCCATTCACGAATGAGGTGGAAGCATGTTGAAGACGGGAATGATCATAGCCGAGCGCTATGAGATCGTAGGAAAAATCGGAACTGGCGGAATGGCAGATGTCTATAAGGCTATGGACCATAAGCTGAACCGTTTTGTTGCCGTGAAGGTCCTGAAACCGGAGTTTCGGGAAGACACCACGTTTATAAAGAAATTCAGAAGTGAGGCCCAGGCGGCAGCTGGTCTTACACATCCGAATATCGTCAATGTATTTGACGTAGGAGATGACGGCGGTGTTTATTACATTGTTATGGAACTGATCGAGGGTATCACTCTGAAGGAATACATCTCCAAGAAGGGAAAGCTTTCCATTAAAGAGGCTACAAGTATCGCAATCCAGGTTTCTATGGGTCTGGAGGCGGCACACAGCCATGGTATCGTTCACAGAGATGTGAAACCTCAGAATATTATTATTTCCACAGATGGTAAAGTAAAGGTGACAGACTTTGGAATTGCCAGAGCTGCATCTTCCAATACGATCAGCTCCAATGTAATGGGATCTGTACATTACAGCTCACCTGAGCAGGTGAGAGGCGGATACAGCGATGAGAAGAGCGATATCTATTCTCTTGGAATCACACTGTATGAGATGGTCACAGGAAGAGTTCCTTTTGACGGAGATACCACTGTGGCGATCGCTATCAAGCATCTGCAGGAAGAGATGGTTCCGCCAAGTGTTTATACACCGGACCTTCCGTACAGTCTGGAGCAGATCATTCTGAAATGTACACAGAAAAGTGTAGATCGTCGTTACAGCCGTATGGAGGATGTGATCGCAGACCTGAAGCATTCTCTGATCGATCCCCAGGGTGATTTTGTAAAGCTTACTACAGTTGACAACGATGCCAAGACGGTTGTGATCTCAGAAGAAGAGCTTGGTGAGATCAAACATACACCGAAGCAGATCACAAAACCGGAGATCACCGCACTTGAGGAAGAAAAATACGACGATAACGATTACGATGATGCAGAGGAAGAATACAGACCGAGATCCGAGCATAGATCCGGAAAGAAAAAGAAGCATCATGGTTCCGGAAGAGGCCTGACGATTGCGGCACTGATCGGAGGTGCAGTCCTTCTGATCGTTCTTGTGGTAGTGCTTGGACGTGCCGCAGGACTGTTTGGAACCGGCAGCAGCGGAGCTGCAGACAGCAGCAAGGCAGAAGCGAAGCAGGAATCAGCAGCTGACGGTCTGGCAACTGTTCCTGATCTTGTAGGCAAGACAGAGGAAGAGGCTAAAACACTTGCAAACGATGCGCATCTGGGTGTCCAGATGGCCGGTGAGGAGGCATCCGATCAGGAAAAAGGCAGGATCTCCCGTCAGGAGACAGCTGCGGGAACACAGGTTGAAGCCAATACAACTGTGAAATACTGGGTAAGCACCGGAACAGCACAGGTTACGATCCCGGATCTGGATGGACGCACAGGAATCGATGCACAGCAGACTCTGGAAGATCTTGGACTTCAGGTAAATGTTCAGAAAGAATACAGTGACACAGATGACAACGGATATGCATTGGTAGATCCGGGATATGTTTACAATGTCGAGCCGGCAGCAGGTACTTCTGTGCAGGCAGGCTCTTCTGTGACACTGACAGTCAGCCGAGGGGTTGATTATGGCGATAATGCTGAGGTTCCGAGTGTTGTAGGAATGACCAAGGATGATGCGCTTACTACTTTAGGGAAATTTATTGATATCCAGATAACAGAACAGCAGAGTACAGAAGCTGCAGGTACAGTTATCGCACAGGATCCGGAAGCCTATGCGGCAGCAGACCCGGATCAGCCGATCAGCATTACCATCAGCTCCGGTGACAAGGCTCCATCCACAGACAGTGCAGCATCTGCAGATAGTACAGCATCTACAGACAGCACAGCATCTGCAGACAGCACAGCATCTGCAGACAGCACAGCATCTGCGGACAGCACAGTATCCACAACTACATCTACAGCAGATGTCAATGCAAACACAGGCTGGCAATGTACACAGACACTGGATACCCCGTCCGGCTACAATGGAGGCGCGATCCGTCTGGAACTGATCCAGGACGTAAACGGTGAGCCTAAGGCATCCACCATCATCGACGGACAGAATATCAGCTTCCCGTATCAGCTTGATATCTCAGGTGCTGAGGGCGTTACCTCAGGAACCATCTATCTCTATGAAGAGGTAGACGGGGATTATCAGCAGCTTGGAACCTACACGGTTACATTCAAGAAAGCTGAGTGATCATGCAGGGAAAGATAATCAAAGGTATTGCCGGATTTTACTACGTATATGCAGAAGACGGTAATACATATGAATGCAGAGCCAAGGGAATTTTCCGTAAGGATAAATTCAAGCCTCTGGTAGGTGACAATGTGGACATTACAGTTCTGGATGAAAAGGAACTGGAGGGAAGTGTGACGGAGATCCACAAGCGGAAGAATTCTCTGATCCGTCCGGCTGTGGCCAATGTAGATCAGGCACTGGTGATCTTTGCCATGGATAATCCGAAGCCGAACTTCATGCTTCTGGATCGTTTCCTCATTATGATGGAGAGGGAAGGTGTTCCGGCAGTCATCTGTTTTAACAAAAAAGATCTGGCAACAACGGAAGAGCTGGAATTTCTCTATGAAACATACCAGAGCTGCGGATATCAGGTGATCCTGTCAAGTGCCCTGAAGGGAGAAGGACTCGACGAGATCGAAGAAGTGCTTCAGGGCAGGACAACTGTGGTTGCCGGCCCATCCGGCGTGGGAAAATCTTCTCTTACAAATTCCCTTCAGGAAGAAGTGGAGATGGAAACCGGTGAGATCAGCCGTAAGCTGAAACGGGGAAAACATACCACGCGCCATGCACAGATCATACCGGTGGCTCAGGATACATTCCTTGTGGATACACCGGGATTTTCCTCCTTATATATTGAAAATATGGAGGAGCAGGAACTGAAGGATTACTTTCCGGAGTTCCGAAGATATGAAGGACGGTGCCGCTTTCAGGGGTGCCGTCACATACATGAACCGGGCTGCGCTGTTAAGGAAGCCCTTGAGAACAATGAGATCAGCAGACTCCGATATGAAGATTATCTGGAGCTGCACCAGGAATTAAAAGAGAAAAGGAGATACTGAGTCATGGAATACCGATTGTGCCCGTCGATCTTATCAGCAGATTTTAACAGACTGGGAGAACAGATCAAAATTCTGGAAAAGGAAGGCGTTGAATATCTGCATATTGATGTTATGGATGGAGATTTTGTTCCCAGCATTTCTTTTGGAATGCCGGTGATCAAATCGATCCGGAAAGAATCCAACATGTTTTTCGACGTACATTTGATGGTAACAGAACCGGAAAGATATATCCGCGATTTTGTAGAATGCGGAGCAGATTCCATTACTGTACATGCGGAGGCATGTGAGGATCTGGAGCGTACACTGGAGCAGATCAGGGCAGCAGGGGTAAAGGCGGCAGTTTCGATCAAGCCATCCACACCGGTAAATGACATCAGCCATCTTCTTGAAGATGTGGATATGGTGCTGATAATGACTGTTCAGCCAGGATTTGGCGGACAGAAATACATGGACGAATGCACGGAGAAGATCCAGGAGCTTCGTGAGCTTATTGATGAAGAAGAGCTGGATGTTGATATCCAGGTAGATGGTGGTATCAATGATGATACACTGGAGACTGTTATGCGTGCCGGTGCAAACCTCATGGTCGCAGGTTCCTGGGTATTTAAGGGCGATGTGGCAGCCAATGTAAGACACATTACAGAAAAAATCCACAATATCAAAAAAGAGCTGGACTGAAAATGATCGATACAATAATAATCAGCGGGGGCAATATCCAGAATGGTTTTGCCCTCGATTTTTTAAAAAAAAGAATAGAAGAAAGCCGAGGAGAGAAAATCACTCTTGTTGCTGCAGATAAGGGGATGGAATGGTTTATGAAAAACCGGGAATTTATTCCGGATCTTGCAATTGGGGATTTTGACAGTCTTTCCGAAGAAGGCCAAAAATATATGGAAAGCCTGAAGGGACCGGAGATCATCAGGCTGAAGCCAGAGAAGGATGATTCGGATACACAGTCTGCGGTAAACCAGATGATCCGCAAGGGTGCAAAGGATATCCTGATCCTGGGAGCTACCGGCACAAGGCTGGATCATGTGCTGGCGAATCTGGGACTGCTTTCCATGGGTAAGGAACAGGGCGTTCGTATTGCGATCGCAGATCAGTGGAATTATATCACACTTGCAGAAAGCGGAACCATACTGCACAGAGAGGAGCAGTTTGGAAAATATGTTTCATTCTTTACTGTGGGAGGTGATGTGACAGGCCTCATTCTGAGGGGGTTTAAGTATCCGCTGAACGGATATCATCTGACAGTAGAAGACAGTGGCCTGACCGTCAGCAATGAGATTTCGGAAGAAACCGCAGAGATCCTGTATGAAAGCGGGCAGCTTCTGATGATCATGTCCAGGGACTGACAGTAACAATAATTGCCTCACAGTTGCGATTTCAGGCTGTGTATGGTAATATGGGACAGGAATGGCCTGAAAAACGGAAAGGCCTGTTTAAAGAGTATCTGAAAAATACTGTAAATAAATATATCGAAAGGACGTATATAGAGAGATGAAATTAGGAATCGTAGGTCTTCCTAACGTAGGAAAAAGTACATTATTCAATTCACTGACAAAAGCCGGAGCAGAATCCGCAAACTATCCGTTCTGTACTATCGACCCCAATGTGGGTGTTGTAACCGTTCCGGATGAGAGACTGAATCTTCTCGGAGATTTTTATAAATCAAAAAAAGTAACACCGGCAGTGATCGAATTCGTCGATATTGCAGGTCTTGTAAAAGGCGCATCCAAAGGAGAGGGACTTGGAAACCAGTTCCTTGCAAACATCCGTGAGGTAGATGCTATCGTTCACGTGGTACGCTGCTTTGAGGATTCCAATGTTGTTCATGTAGATGGAAGCATTGATCCGCTCCGCGATATCGAGACTATTAATCTGGAGCTTGTTTTCTCTGATCTTGAGATCCTCGAGAGAAGAATTGCCAAGGTTACCAAGACTGCACGTATGGATAAGGAAGCTGCCAAAGAGCTTACATTCCTTGAAAAAGTAAAGGCGCATCTGGAAGAAGGACAGCTTGCCATTACTCTGGAAACAGAGAACGAAGATGAGGATGCATGGCTTGCAACCTATAATCTTCTTACTGCAAAACCGGTGATCTATGCGGCTAACGTTGCAGAGGATGATATCGCAGATGATGGGGCGAACAATCAGTATGTACAGGCAGTACGTGAATACGCTGCCAAACAGAACAGCGAGGTATTTGTGATCTGTGCGCAGATCGAGGAGGAAATCTCCGAGCTGGATGAGGATGAGAGAAAGATGTTCCTTGAGGATCTGGGACTGACAGAATCCGGCCTGGAGAAGTTGGTGCGCGCAAGCTATCACCTTCTTGGCCTTATGAGCTTCCTGACAGCAGGAGAGGATGAGACAAGAGCATGGACTATCAAGATCGGAACCAAGGCACCGCAGGCAGCAGGTAAGATCCACACAGACTTTGAACGTGGATTTATCAAAGCAGAGGTTGTGAATTATCAGGATCTTCTGGATTGCGGTTCCTATGCAGGTGCCAGAGAGAAGGGCCTTGTACGTATGGAAGGAAAAGAGTACGTTGTACAGGACGGAGATGTGATCTTATTCAGATTTAACGTGTGATCACCAACGTCTGTGAAATACCGGCTGTAAGCTGAAAAATTATAACAGGTGATTTTATGGATATGTCAATTCGGTTTCCCGGATTAAATCTGGTTTTGGATCATGTGCCGAGATCCTTTGAGATCTTTGGCTTTGAGATCACGATCTATGGCGTCCTGATCGCGATAGGAATGCTTCTGGGAATCTTTTTTGTGGTACTGGAAGCCAGAAGAAATCATGAAGATCCGGATGCATATCTGGATCTGGCCATCATAACGCTGCTTTCCGGTGTGGCAGGGGCAAGGCTGCTTTATGCGGCTTTTTCCTGGAGCCTTTATAAAAATGATCCGGGACAGCTTCTGAATATACGGTCCGGAGGACTTATGTTTTATGGCGGACTTCTGGGCGGTGTGCTGGGTGGTGCGGTCTACTGCAGGATCCGAAAGAAATCCTTCTGGCAGATGGCAGATCTTGCCTGCATGGGACTTCTGATCGGGCAGATAATAGGAAAGTGGGGAAGCTTTTTTAACAGAGAATCTTTCGGGGAATATGCAGACAACATTTTTTCCATGCAGCTGCCGCTGACTGCGGTACGGGCAGGAGAGGTCACCACGGCTATGCGTGAAAAGCTTCAAACCGTGGACGGTGGTACCTGGATTTTGGTACAGCCCTTGTTTTTCTATGAAAGTCTCTGGTGTCTGCTTGTGCTTTTGGTGCTTATGATGCTGCTTCGCAAAAAAGTATTTCAGGGAGAGATCTTTCTGAGATATCTGGCAGGCTATGGTCTTGGAAGAGCAGTGCTCCAGTGGTTCCGCACAGATAAAATACTGTTTCCGGGAACCGGCGTGGATGTTTCACTGGTGATCTCGGTAATACTTTTTGTTCTTTGCACCGTGGTAGTTGCAGTGAAACGCGTGATGTCCAGAAAGCGGGCAAAAGTACGGATGAGAAGGATCGAGAAAGATCAGCAGGCAGAGAAAGAAGCGGAACAGCAACGGGAAAATGTAGCAGAGAATCTGGAAACAGAGACTGTACAGGGAGAAAAAAATGGATCAGAACGAGATACAGAAGAAAGAGGAAGCTCTTCGGAAAGCGTCACTTTTGCAGCAGCTGCAGGAGGAACGGAAGAAGCTGGACAGCCAGATCAGGAGCAGGAGCGATCTTCTGAAGAATCTGGAGGCCAGCCAAAGAGTTGATCGTATTCTGGAATTATATTACGGAAACTGAGATCAAACAGATATAGGATACAGGTGCTTTTGTCTGATGGATCAGAATATAGGATAGGATACCGGCATTTGGCTGATAAGAGCAGCAGAAAACTGCCCTGCAGGAAAACGTCTTTTACGACGTTTCCGGCAGGGCAGTTTTTGTGCTGTGCAGTAGGAATATATCAGTACATCTTTCGGAAATCCAGAGGAGTTGTGCCTGTGACTTTACGGAACATGGCGATAAAGTGGCTGGCATCGGAAAATCCGGAAGCGCCGGCAACATCCTGGATCTTCATATCCGGTCTGGAAAGCAGAAGCTCACGTGCGCGGCTGATGCGGTACATGGTAACGTACTCGTAAACCGAGCAGCCCATAAAACGGCGGAACAGACGGGAAAGATACTGCGGAGAGACAAAAACGCTCCGGCTCAGCTGCGCTGCAGTGATATCCTGCTGATAACCGGTTTCGATTTCTTTTATTACAGGGATCACATATCTCTGGTAGAGAGGATTATCCTGTATCTTCGGAGAAGCTGCACAGTCTGTAAAATTCATAAGAAAATTATAGCAGTCGGAAGAAAGAGATTTCATATCCGGTGTGGGCTGATGATATTTACGCAAGGTAGAAGAAATCATTTTCCGGATACTGGCCCCCTGTTCCTTTTCGATAAGGATCACTTCCTGGTTGTCTGTCATGGAAGGAATGCTGCCTGCCAGTGTTCCTGTGAAGGTGGCAAACATCGTGGTCCAGGAAGTAGACTCCCTGTGATAGGAATGAGGGACACCGGGGGCGATGAGGATGCCCTCGTTGGCTCCGAGAGTATAAAATTTTCCACGGACTTCAATGCGTCCGGTACCCTTTTCAGTCTGGAGGTAATGATAATACGGATATCCGTCCGGACGGAAGATATTAACCTGATTCCAGTGGTTCCCAAGAGATTCAAACATGAAGGGAGCACTGACCGGAGTGTTTCTGAAATAGATCGACATGATATTCACCTGTTTCTAAATGTTATATATTTTGGCGAAACATATTATACCATAATCCGGTGGATTATACTATAATGATCATAGCATAAAAAACGAAGGATCCGGCAGAAAAAACAGAATCTGCCGGGCAGGAGGAAAAAATGAAAAAATTTGATCATTCTCTGTTAAAAGATCCCCGGTATTTCAGCGACGGAAGAATGGACGCCCACTCAGATCATACATATTATCGCTGTGAAGAAGAGAGAGAAGATGGGAAAACTTCTTTCCGTCACAGCCTGAATGGTCTCTGGAAGTTCCATTATGCACGGAATTATGCATCTGCCATTACCGGCTTTGAGGAAGAAGCATATTCCTGTAAGGACTGGGAGGACATTTATGTGCCGGCACATATCCAGATGGAAGGATATGATGCACCGCAGTATGCCAATGTCCAGTATCCGTGGGAAGGCCATGAAGAACTTCATCCGGGACAGATCCCGGAACGTTTTAACCCGGTGGCAAGCTATGTGAGATATTTCCATGTGCCGGAGAGCATGAAAGGAAAAAGAGTATTTGTTTCATTCCAAGGAGCAGAGAGCGGCCTGGCTCTGTGGCTCAATGGAAAATTTGTGGGATACAGTGAAGATTCTTTTACTCCGTCAGAATTCGAGCTTACGGAATATCTGAAGGACGGCGAGAACAAGCTGGCGGCACAGGTGTTTAAATGGACAGCCAGCAGCTGGTGCGAGGATCAGGATTTTTACCGTTTTTCCGGAATTTACAGAGATGTTTATCTGTTTACGGTACCGGATGTCCATGTATATGATCTCAGGATCCGTGCCATTCCGGATGAAACTCTCAAAAAAGCCGAGCTTGAGATCGTGACCAGTACCTGGGGAAAAGGAAAAATGAAGCTTACACTTTCCAGAAAGGGAGAGATCCTTTTGCAGGAGGAAAGATCTCTGAACGGAGAGGATACCTGTACCTGGGAGATTCAGGATCCCCTTCTCTGGAGTGCAGAAGAGCCGAATCTCTATGATCTGGAGCTGGAGATCAGTGATGAAAGCGGAAAGCTCCAGGAGATTATCCCGGAGAAAGTCGGTTTCCGCCGTTTTGAAATGAAGGATGGTATCATGACCCTTAACGGAAAACGTATCGTATTCAAGGGTGTGAACCGCCATGAGTTCAGCTCTGTCACAGGAAGACATGTGTCCCGGGAGGAACTGCTCAAAGACATCGTGACCATGAAACAGAACAACATCAATGCGATCCGTACCTGTCATTATCCGGATGCATCTCCGATCTACCGTCTCTGTGATGAATATGGTATTTACATGATCGCAGAAAACAATCTGGAATCTCACGGAACCTGGGATATAGCAGAATTTACCGGAGATCACACGGATATCGTTCCGCACAACAAACCGGAATGGCTGGGCATGATGCTGGACCGTGTAAATTCCATGTATCAGCGTGACAAGAACCACCCGGCGATCCTGATCTGGTCCTGTGGAAATGAATCCTTTGGTGGAAAAGATATCTTTGAGATGTCTGAGTTCTACCACAAGAATGATCCTACAAGACTGGTACATTATGAGGGGGTTTTCCATGACCGCAGCTACAATGCCACCAGTGACATGGAAAGCCAGATGTATCCTTCCGTAGAAGCGATCCGGGAGTTCCTTGCAAAGGATGACAGCAAGCCGTTTATTTGCTGTGAGTATACCCATGCAATGGGAAATTCCTGCGGTGCAATGCATAAATATACAGATCTTACAGATACAGAACCGAAATATCAGGGTGGCTTTATCTGGGATTACATTGATCAGTCTATTTACAAAAAAGACCGTTACGGTAAAGAATTCCAGGCATACGGCGGAGACTTCGGTGAACGTCCTACAGATTATAATTTCAGTGGAAACGGTATCGCATACGGCGGAGACAGAGATGCTTCACCAAAGATGCAGGAGGTAAAATTCAACTACCAGAATATCACTGCGCAGGTAAGTGAGGATTCTGTTAAGATCATCAATAAAAATCTTTTTGTAAATACGGACACATTCCGATGTGAAGTGACTCTTGCAAAGAACGGTCATGTTCTCCGCACAGAGACACTGGATACAGCGGTGGAGCCTTTAAGCCAACAGACCTACAGACTTCCATTTGGAAAACAGCAGCGTCCGGGCGAATATACGGTAACCGTAGCCTTCCTTCTCAGAGAAAAAACACTTTGGGCAGAGGCAGGACATGAGGTTGCTTTCGGCCAGTATGTTTATCAGGTGGAAGGATCACCGAAAGCTCCTGCGTGTGGCGTGGAGCTTGTGAGAAGCCTTCATAACATCGGTGTCCGTGGGGAAAATTTCGAAGTGCTGTTCTCCGTTCTCAATGGTGGTCTGGTTTCGTATAAATATGCAGGAAGAGAAATGATCGAAGCGATTCCGAAGCCCAACTTCTGGAGAGCACCTACAGATAATGATTGCGGAAGTCTGATGCAGATGCGCTATGCACAGTGGAAGATCGCCAGCATGTACGCAAGTCATAAGGATTACCGAAAAGGCATGTATGGTCCGGCCAATGCTCCGGAGACAACGGTTCACGAAAACAGCGTGGAGGTTGCTTTTACCTACATCCTGCCAACTACGCCTGCCAGTGAATGCCGTCTTGCCTATGAGGTAACCGGAGATGGAAGAGTAAAGACAACGCTGACCTATGATCCTGTAAAAGAGCTGGGCGATATGCCGGAGTTCGGAGTACTCTTTAAATTCAATGCGGATTATGATCATGTTCAGTGGTACGGCCTGGGACCGGCAGAGACTTATGCAGACCGGAAGCATGGCGCAAAGCTCGGCATTTATGAGAATCTCGTGACAGACAATATGGCACGCTATCTTGTGCCGCAGGAATGCGGAAACAAAGCGGAAGTACGCTGGGCAAAGATCACAGACAGAAAGGGCAGAGGAATGCTCTTTGAGATGGATAAAGAAAACGGCCCGATGATGTTCTCGGCACTTCCATATACTCCTCATGAAATGGAAAATGCCATGCATCCCTATGAGCTTCCGGCAATCCATTATACCGTTGTCCGTGCCGCAAAGGCGCAGATGGGTGTTGGAGGAGATGACAGCTGGGGTGCCCGCACCCATCCGGAATACCTTCTGGATACCAATGGAAAGATGAAATTTTCCTTTGCGTTCAAAGGCCTTTAAAATGTCATAAAATAACAGAACATAAAGTCAGAAAAAAGCTTCCGGCGATTGTCCGGAAGCTTTTTCATTTCATAATAATGCACAGAAAATAAACAGGTTGAAAAAAAACCTGTGGATATTTCATGAAATGAAAAAAAACTTGGATATGCACTTGTTTTTTCATGGTAAATAGTTTAGAATGATT
>OLSO01002316.1_pt1 | contig 11928 bp, 2 predicted proteins | sample 1672441 | NCBI WGS metagenome assembly OLSO01 (sample SAMEA3136686, study PRJEB25190) | human gut metagenome | biome: human gut; feature: human-associated habitat; material: faeces | place: Austria | collected 2013 | reverse complement strand
CGATCTTGTCATTGAGCGTTTTGGCGCTGAGGGTGCCGTCCGGGGCGATGTCCAGGTAGTCCCCCACCTTCACGCCGCCCAGCTGGGCCGCTGTGGCGGCAGGCAGCACGTACTCCTGGGCCAGCATCACGGTCTCGGTGCTGCCGTCGCCCTTGGTCACGGTCATTGTGTTGCCCTGCACGGTCAGCGCCTTGAGGTACACGCCGCTCCCCGCTTCCACCGCGCCCACGTCCTCCGCCGTCAGCGGGGTCTCCTTCCCGGTGCCGCCGTGTTCTGTACCCAGCACCCCGGTCATGGCCGGCAGGCTGGTGGTGTCCTGGGTGGTAAAGCTCTTTTCGCTGCCGTCGGCCATCGTCACGGTCAGGGTGCGGCCCTCCAGCCGGATGCTCTGCACCACCGCCGCACCGCTGGCCGGCATGGCTCCCACATCCTCAGCCGTCAGGTGCACCGCGCCGCCCTTGCCGTTGACGCTCACCACCTTCCCGGTCTCCGGTGCCGCCAGCTCTGCCCGGTGGGCTGCTGCCTCTGCCCTCGCCGCCGAATTTTCAGAGTTTTCGGCCCCTGCCGTTGCCGTCCGGGCCGCCGTCTCTGCCTGGCCCTTGGCATTCACCGCCCGGGTTGCTGCGGTGGCCGCCGTCTCGGCGTTGGCCTTTGCGCTGGCTGCGGCCTGCTGCGCCGTGTTGGAGTATTCCAGCACCCGGGCCACAAAGGTCTCGTACTGGGTGGGGCTGATTTCCACGTCTCCGTCGGTGTTCAGAGTGCTGTAGCACTCGTACTTGGTGGGCTTTGTCAGGGCCCGGTAACCGTCCGCACCCAGGGCCAGCAGCATCCACTGGCCGCCGGGGCTGGCCGTCAGGGTCTTGTCCACCGCCACGCTGTCTTCGTCGTCCAGCAGCACCGGTGCGGGCAGGGTGCCGTCCAGCCACTGCACATGCAGCGTCACGCTCAGGCCCTGCCATTCTGCCGGCAGCTCAAATTCCAGCTTTTCCACCCCGGCGCTGCTCTGGCCGCCCACCTTCAGCACCCGCACGTCCGGGGCAAACTCCGCCCCGGCAAAACTGCGCTTCAAGATCTTCACACGCATTCGCGTCTCCTCCTTTCGCCCTTCCAGTCTACCGCACTCCGCTGCACAAAAAACCTGCGGACTTTCTGCCAAAGCAAGAGCACCCCGGCAGCCATTTCCGGCCGCCGGGGTGCTCTTGCTTATCTCAGGTCTGCGTAGGGGTCATTTACCGTGGTGGTCTGCGCCTTTTCGGCGTTCTTCAGCCAGGTGGCAAAGGTTTTCTGCTCGTACAGGGCGTTCCCGTCCCCATCGGTCAGGGCCAGCAGCATCTCCTCCAGCTTCTGCCGGTCGTACTCACTGCCGGCCAGATATTCCGGCTTGCACACTTCCGTGATCTTGCTCTTCAGGTCCGTCACGCTCTTTCCGGCCCGCAGCAGCCGGTCAAGCTCTTCCTGCACATCCTGTGCCCGGCCGCTGTCCACGGCCGCCACCAGGTCATCGGTCACGCTGTCGTTGTCGCCCTTCAGCACCTCGCCGGCCCGCTTGTTCACGGCGCCGGTCACGCAGTCGATCACGGCCTCCCGCTTGTCCGCGTCAGCCTTCGCACCTTCCCGGATGCCCAGCGCCTCGTACAGGTCCCGGATCACCTGCCGCGTCAGCTGCTGGCGCTGGCTGTCGTTGCTGTTCACCTGGGCCTGGGCCGCCTGCTGCACCCGGTCGTCGTACTTTGCAAGGCGGGTCTTCAGCTGCTTGTAGGCCTCTTCCTCCTTGCCCATCTCCTGCAGCTTCTCCATGGCCGCCTGCGCCTCGCCCGCGTCGCCGCTGGCATAGGCATCATACAGCCGGTCGTACTGGCCGGTGGCGCTGCTGGGCAGGCTGCTAAAGGTAAATTTCCCGCCGCTGGCCACGTTCTCCGCGTCCTGCACATAGCCCTTGAAGGCTTCCAGGATCTTCCACCCGTTGCCAAAGGGCACGCCGGCAATTTCCAGTCCGTCCTCCATCAGGGTCAGGGCGTACTTCTCCACTTTGCCGTGGTGGGTCGCCAGCTTCGTTTCGTCCATGTCTGCCGTGTCCTTGCGCAGCTCGCTCACAAACTTTGTCACGTCCCCAGCCAGATCGTTCACGGCGCTGATGTTCGTGGCGCTCACCACATCATAATCCTTGCCGTTCAGGGCGTTGTCCACCAGGCTGTACACCTCGCTGCCAAACAAAAAATTTCCGGCCGCGCTCTCGGTAAACAGCCCGGTAAAACGGCTCAGCAGGCTTTTCAGGGTCACGTCCCCGTTTTCGTCCTGCTCCCGGTCCCACCGGTGCAGCAAAAAGTCCGCGCCGATCTTCATCAGGGCAAACACCGCCGTCTGCGCCACCTGGCTCCCGGCCGCCCGCCGCAGCTGCTTGCCGGCCCGCTGCAGCTCTGCCTTGGTCTCTTCCGTTTCGCCCTCTTCAAACCGCGCTTTCTGGGCGTTGTAGTCCATCACGGCGTCAGCCAGGATGCCGTAGTTCTGGAACCGCTGGGTGGTAAACATGGTAAAGGTCTTTACAAACTCGTCCGGGTTGCGCTGGATGCCCGCCCGCTGCATCACGGTATAGTTGGGCTGGGTCTGCTCGATCACCTTCTGGTACATCCGGTTCACGGCCTGCCAGTAGTCCTCGCTGCCCTCCTGGGCGGCCCCTTCGGCAAATTCGCCCGGGTGGTTCTTCACATAGGCCTTGCTGCCCTCCCACAGCGCCGCCACCGTCACCTCGTCCACGCCGTTGATCCACCCGGTCAGGGCTTTCGGCAGCTTGTCCATAGCCTTTTCTGCCGGCGTGAGGCCTTTGCCAATGCTGGCCAGTTCGCCCCGCTGGCTGCCGCGCTTGCGCCACTCCAGCAGCACGTCCCCGTGTTCCGAGATCTCCGTCTCCAGCGCCGCCCGCTGCTTCGGGGAGAAGTTCTTTACAAAGGGCACCACCGACGCCATGGTGTCGCTGCCCAGCACGGCCGCCGCCGTGGGCAGACTGGCTGCCTGCGCAATGGCCACGCCCGGGTTCAAAGTCAGGATCGCCCCGGCGTAGTTGCCCCGCAGCCGGGCCGCCATCCGGCTCACGCCGTTGTCCCGCTTGCGCTGGGTGGTCTGCAGGTCGGTCAGCAGGTCGTTGATGTACTCCACCGCGCTGCGGCCCCACTGCTCCTTGATGATGCCGTTTTTCAGGTTGTACACGCCATCTTTCGTTTCCACGTTGCTGTTCAGCACCTTCTGCACGTCCCGGATGGGCAGTGCCAAGCCCGCATAAGCCGCCGTGTCCCGGATGCTGCGCTGCACCACATTGCTGCACTCTTCCAGCAAAATGGGCTGCACCGCTTTCTTTACACGGTTCTTCAAAAAGCCCCGGCCCTCAATGGTGGCGTCAAGGTTCAGCCCCTCGATCTGGGTCGCCAGGGCGCTCTTGTCCACCGCAATGGGGTAGTAGTTTTTCACCCCCGCCCGGTTGTAGCCCAGCAGCTGCATGCTGGTCTCGTTGATCAGGTTTGTGGTGTACCGGTTGAACAGTTCCTGCATGTCCGCGATCCACGCCCGGTCGTAGTCGGTCAGGGCGTTTTCCACCGTCTGCAGCACCGTGTCCGCCATCGGGGTGCCGTCGGCATTCTGCAAGCCGCCCAGGTGCACGGTCTGGTCCTCCTGGTAGGCCCGTTCAATGTTTCCTTTTGTGTACTGTTCCATGTTCGGCACCGTCAGGCCGCCGTTCAGCAGATGCTGTCGGCTGTCCGCGTTCTGCAGATGCATGTACAGGCTGCACAGCATGGCGTGGTTCAGCGGCACGCTGTTGCCCTTGGTGTCGGTCAGGCCGATGTCCACCGTCTCGGCCCCCGGCCCGGCAAAGGCGTCCATCTCTTTCAGGTGGGTCTTGCCCGTCACGTCCGCAAAGAGCTTCTCGCCCTTGATGATGATCTCGCTCTGCCGGCGCTGGCCGTCGTTCAGCATCCTCGCCAGCTTCTCCATCTGGCCGTTCTTTGCGTAGCCGCCCAGCATGCGGAACACCCGCTCGCCGCCCAGCATGTCCAGCTGGTACTTGGTCAGCGTGTTCCGCAGCCCGTCAAACCGCCCGCCGGGGCGGTTGCCCTTGCTGGTTTTCACCTCGTAGGCAGCAGCGTCCGCAATGGCGCTCACTTCCTCAGCCTTTGCAAGGCTCAGGGTCTTGTTTTCGGTGCGGATCACATGCAGCGTGCTGCTGGTAATGGCTTTCAGCAGCCGCAGCTGGTCCACTGTCATGGGCAGGCTGACACGGTTCTCCGTGTCCCGGATGCGCGCTTTCAGCCGGTCCTGCAATGCCCTTGCCTTCTCACTGTCCGGCAAGGCTTCCGCCTGGGCCAGCTGCTCGTGCAGCTTGTCCAGCCGGACGTTCTTCGTGGCCGTCAGGTCATCGTACAGCGTCTGGATCAGCTCCGGCACCTTGCTCTGCTTCCAGTCCTCGGTCATGGCGTTGGGTGCTCCCTCGCTGCCCATGCTGGCCATAACGCTGCTCTTCAGCCGGGTCAGCTGGTCCACCGCTTTGTGGTTCAGGGTCACAAGGTTTGCCAGCTTGGCCACCTCGGCCGCCTCCACGATCAGCCCCTTCTGCACATACTTGCCCTTCTGGGGCCGCAGCACCATCTGGTTCAGCTGGGCCGCGTTCGCCCGGATGCTCCGTTTCAGTTCGTCCGCCTTCCGGGCGTCCCGGGCCCGCTGCACCCGGTTCTCGGCTACTTTCTTCGCAATGGCAATGTCCTCGTCCCGCTGCTGGCGGGCCGTTTCAATGGCAATGGCATTCCGCTGGGCCTGCTTCTGCTGCCAGGCTTCCCGCCGGCGCTCGTTTTCGGCCTCCCACTCCATGATCTCGTTGTCCTGGATCATCAGCGAGCGCTCCGCCCGGTCGGCCCGGCGCTGCTCCTGCTTCACCTGATCGGCCAGATAGTCGTTTTCTTCCCGCAGCTCGCCCATGCGTTCCTTGTACCACAGCTTTGCTGCGTCCATGTCCTCCTGCCGCTGGGCTTTCAGCCGCTGCTCCTGCTGCTTCAGCTTCCGGCGGAACTCCTCCCGCTGGTAGGTGATGTACTCGTTCACGTCGCCCAGGTTGGTAAAGGTCTTTCCGTCGATCTTCACAGCGCTCCGGGTCTCGGTGCGCTGGTTGGCGGCCAGTCGGCGGGCAAACTCCTGCCGCTGCACTTTCTGGACACCCTGCATGCCCTTCTCCACCTCGGCGGCCCTTGCCTCGTCTCCGGCCGCCGCCTTGGCCATCTGTAGCGCCTGCTTCTGCATGCCCTCAAAAATAGCCTGGGCGTCGGTCATCTCGGGCACGTTCATAATGTCCTCGATCATCCGCCCGGCCAGCTCCACCCGGGCGTCCTCGTACTCGGCCTCGTCCGCAAAGCGGCTGCGCATCTCCGGCTTGATGCTGTCATGCAGATTCATCAGCACGTCCAGCCACTCGGTGCTCTCCATGCTCATGACACCCTCCACACCGGCCTGCTGGGCCGCCGCTTTCCACAGCGCCCGCGCACCGTCCTGGATGCCGCCCACGGCCCGGGTGTCGTTCACAATGCTCTCGTACTGCTCCGCCGGGTTTCCGTCCCGCACGCCGTCGGCCTGCCGCAGGGCCACACCGTGGCTGCGGGCCTCGGCCACCGCCGCGCTCCAGTTGCCGTACCGCTTCACCAGCTCCGCCTTGGCCTTGCCGGTCTTGTTCACGGTGTACTCCAGCCGGTGCAGCTCCGGGTATTCGTCCCACAGCTCACTGTTGCGGTAGGTCGCCCCGTCCAGCACCTCGCCCGCCAGCGTCTCGGCCAGCGCCTGGGCCTTTGTCATGTCCGCGCCGTCCGCTTTCAGGTAGTCCACCAGCACCCGGGTCTCGTTGGCCAGCTTTGCCCGGTCGGCCCGGCTGGCGTTGGCTTTCGTCCACCGCGCCGCCAGCCCGTCCAGGCTGTCCTGGCTCACCTTCACACCCCTCGTCACCCCAAAGAACTGGCTCAGGGTGTCCAGTGCCGCCGCCGTGTTCGCAATATCCCGGCTCGCCTGCCGCTGGTCGTTCTTCTTTGCCTCCCGGCTGGCCTGCTCCGCCAGCTGGAAACGGAACTTTGCAAGACTGCTTTCCTGCGCCAGCTCTCCGGTCTTGTAATACTCCCGGATCTCCCGCACCACCTTGTCCGCATCCACACGCCCGCTGTATTCCTTGCTGGCGGCAACCCTGCCGTCTGCTGTGGAGATGTCCAGCGTGAACTGCCTGCGCTCGCCGCCCAGCTGCTCGGCCATTTTCCGGATCTGTTCCAGCTGCTGCGCCGTGGGGGCCGTGTCCGCCGAAATGTCCACGCCCGGCGCTTCCGCCATCACACGCACATTGCCGTCCAGCAAAAACTCATTCAGCGCTTCCGTGCCGTTCTTCACTTCCGCCGGGCCGAACACCTCCAGAATTTCCCGGTGGTCGGTGTCCCGGCTGCGGTCATTCTGGGCAAAATCCAGCATCTGGCCGTCCGGCAGAATGTACCCTGCCCGCCGGAACTCTTCCGTCACGCCGAACTGTTCCTTTGCCAGCACCCGCCGGTACTCTGCGTTGCCGCCGTACGCTTTGGCCTTGGCATCGTAGGCACGCTGTGCGTCCTTGGCCTGGGCGTCCTTCCGCTGCTGCAGACGCTCATTGGCTGCTTTCATCTGCTCCGTCAGGGCACTGTCCCGCTCTTCCAGCGCGGCCAGTCGGCTGTTGTACTCCTTGCGCTTTGCAAGGTAGTCCTGGTATTCTGCGCTGTCCCGGTAGGCCTTGCCCTCTGCAGAAAAAACGCCCAGCGCCTTTTTCTTTGCCTCGATCCGCTGCACTTCGGCACTGTTCAGCCATGCGCTGCGTTCTTCCTTCAGGGCACTGCGCTGCTTGGTCAGCTGCTGCTGTTCGGTGCGCAGCTTTGCCAGCTCATCCTGCTCCGCCAGCTGATACCGCACATTTTTCTGCACAGCTGCATTGTTTTCCTTGCTTTTGGCAGAGGTTTGTGCTATAGTAGTGTCAGAAGATACTTCCTGAGCATCCGCAAGGGTGCTCCGCACAGCTTTCGGGAGCTGTGTGGGAGTATCTTCTTTTTTTGTCATATTTCCCTCAGTGTCAAACGTCACATAGCTTCCATCTGTCCAGCATACCTCATGAACATAGAAATTCTTCATGCCATTCTGCCGGGTGTATTCTCTTACAATCACGCCTTCATACAGCTTTGTTCCGTCAATTTCGACGGGCGCTGCAAAGACATAAGTATCATACCCTCGTCCCTGCCAGTTTTGCTCATACCCGATTTGCTTTCCTTTTTGAATTACTTCAGGGACTGCAGCAACCGCAACCTGTTTTGCTTTGCTGTTCCCATGCTGCACCGTTGCACGTGCACCGCTCTTTGTCAACTCCACCGTTCCGAAGTTTTCACGAATCACTTTGTTTCCTATAGAATCAAAGAATTCTTCAACATTGGAAATGTTTTCGTTTCGCGTTTTTCCGAAAGACACCTCTGTTCCTTCGATTGTCGCCACCGGTTTCATTTCTTCCAATTCATCCAGATGGCCGTTCATCTGCTCTACCAGAGAATCTTTTCCCTCGTGCAGTTTGAACCGCACCCCCTGCGCCGCACCCTCACTCTTGAGGGCTGCGGCGTTTTCTTTTGCCGCCCGCAGGTTGTCCATGGCCTTTTCCGCATGGGCAAAATAGGCGTCCTGCAGGGCCCGTTTTTCCGCCTCGGCCAAACGCTGGGCTTTCAGGGCCGCCCGGTTCTCCGGGTCAAGGGTCAGCGCTTCCTTTGCCCGGCTGATGATGCCGTTCAGCATCTCCTTCACGGCGGTCATCACCTTGTGGATGGTGCCTGCCTTGCCGGCGTTCTTCTCCGCCTGCGCCCGCTGGAATTCGGCCCACCGGGTCACGCTCTCGGCACTGTCAAAAATGCCGCGCCAGCTGTCCGCCACCAGTTCCTCAGCAGCCTGCTCATAGGTCAGGCCCTGGGCGGCATAGTCCTTCACCTTGTCCCGGATCAGCTCGTCCACGTTCTCAAAGCCCTCGCTCTTTGCCAGGTACTCCAGCGCCGTGTTCTGCACCGCCTTGGCACCCTCGGCATCCAGAGCGTTGTACCAGTGGTAGTCCTCGTGTAGCACCGTGCCAAACACGTCTCCGTTCCGGTCGCCAAAAAAGATGCGGCCCGTCTCGGTGTCCGCATAGGCTTTCACCCGCTCGCTGGGGCTTCCGTCCGGGCCCAGCAGCACGCTCTTCAAAATGGCGTCCGTGCCGGTTCCCGCCGCGTTCAGCCGGATCACCTGGGCTGCCACATCGTCCGCCGCGCGGTCGCTTCCCTTCCAGATCACCCGGCCCTCGCCTTTGGTGCTCTGGTCGGTCAGGGCACCGCCCAGGGCCCCGCGCTCCACCGTGCCGGCTTCCACTTCGCCCTGCCCCTGCAAAAAGGCCGCCCGCAGTGCCTGCTCTCCGCCGGGCTGCTGCAGTACATAGTTCGTGTTCGGGGCAAGGTTGTTCATGCCGCCCGCCAGCTCCAGCGCCTTGTCAAAGGTTTTCACCCCGTCCATCTGGCCCATGCGGTACATGCTGCTTGCTGCCGCCGTGTAGCGTTCCAGGTCTGCAATGCTGTCCGGCACCATCCGGCTGATGGTCTCTGCCGCGCCCTTGCTCACCTTCCAGTCCGTCAGGGTCCGCTGCACGGCCCGCTGCTTCTCAGTCAGGGTCTGCTGGCGCAGCCCCACCGTCCGCCGCAGGCCGTCCGGTGCTTCCCGGCTCTGCTGTGTCGTCTCCTGTGCTTCCTGCTGCGCAGCGGCCCGGCTTTCCGCCTGCGCCTGCTGGTGCAGCTGTTCCGGGTCAAACAGCATAGTCCTGGGGTTTTCCGGGTCTACCGTCCGCACCGCTTCCGTGCCGTCCGCAAAGCGCACCGTCATGGTGTCGTTGCTCATGCTCACGCTGTAGCCCTGCCCGCTTTCCACGGTTTCCCCGGCCTTTTCCACAGTGCTCTGGCGCTGATCGGCGGCAGGGTTCTTCACTTGCGCTGCCTTGTTCCCGACATTTGTGCCAGGAGCCTCCGCCTCCTGCCGCATGGCCTGCTCGGCAGTCTGCTGCTGGGCAAGCGTGCGCAGGGCTTTCCGGGTCTCGCTGGCCGTGGCAGGCAGCTCCATGCCGTACTCCTCCGCAAAGGCCGCGCGGTTCGCCGCATTGGCTGCATTCGGGGTAAACAGGTTGATGGTCTTGCCCGTCAGGGCATCCGCCTCCATGGCGGCCGCCAGCTGCTGCACCGCCGGGTTCTCGCTGCGCACCGCTGGGGCTGCATCCTTCTGGGCAGTTGTTTCCGCAGCGTTGGCATTGTCCGTCTGCTGCACGGCGGCGGCCTGGTCTGCCTGCTGCCGTGCAGCTTCTCCCGGCTCCATGGCCTGCTCTTCCAATGCCCGCTGCGCTGCCGCGGCATCCGCCGCCCGGCTCTCGGTGTCCACCTGCACCGGGGCAGCCGTTTCCATCCCGGCCCGGGCATCCAGCGTCCGGCTCATGGCGCCCAGCCCCGTGCCCACGGCACCGCCCAGGGCACCGGAGGCACCACCCGTCAGGCCGCTCTGCAGCGCCTGCAAAAAGGTGTCGCTCTGCAGCAGCTCGTCGGCGGCCTGCTGGTCGCCGCCCAGCGTGGCATCAATGATCTTGTCCGCATAGGTCTCCACAAAGGCCTGCACCGCATTGTCCACGCCGCCGGAGATCGTGTTGGCGGCCAGCTGGCTGTTGCCCAGCCCGCTCACCAGCTTCGAGCTGCGCACAAGGTCGGCCAGCTTTCCGGCCACCGTGTCCCGGGCATAGTCCACGCCCATGCTGCGGGCCATGTCCGCCACGCCCACGCTGTTGATGGCCCAGCCTGCGCCAAACTTTGCAAGGCCCACGCCCACAGCCTGGCCGGCGCTGGTGCCCTTCTCCACGTCCTGGCCCATGCTCTCGGCCGCGCCCTGGGCGCTCAGCACCGGCAGCACCAGGTAGGGGCTCACGCCCGCAACAGCCAGGTTCTCCGCCGCGCTGGTGGCAACGCCCATGGCTGTTTTGGCCGCCGGGCTCATGCCCGCCTGGGCCGCTTCCGTGCGCTGCTGGCCGTAGTGGTACAGCTGGTAGCCAAGGCTCGTGTCTTTATCCAGCGCCGTTTTCTGCACCGTCCCGGCAATGCGGCTGCGCATTTCGTCGATCTCGCTCTGGCTGTAGCCCATACCGCGCAGATCCTCGTCGGTGTACTGGGGGTTATAGTCCATGTTCACCGCCGTGATCCGGTCTTTCAGTTCCTTGCCACGGGCATCGCCTTCCAGTTCCTTGTCCAGCGCCGCCTCGTTTTTCTGGGTAGCCCGGATGTCCTTCACGCCCTGGGCGGTCATCTCGCCCGCCATGGGCACCGCCGACGCCACCGTGGCTGCAATGCCCTTCGTGGTGTCCGCCGTGCGGCGCACCGCCCGGTCAGTCACCGGCAAGGCATCATATTCCCGGATGTATGCCCGGGCCTCGTTGATCTCCTGGGCCGTGTACCCCATCTTCAAAAGGTCTCCGGGGCTGTACCGCTGCTTTGTACCGGTCACCTGCACGGCCTGCTCTGGGGCAACGCCCTTGTCCTCCTGGGTGGTGTACTCCTTCTGCCGCAGCAGGTTCACCACCTCCCGGTGCCGGGGGTCGGCATCCATCCACTGGTTCAGCTCGTCAAAGCGGTCGGTCTGCCGGTCCTTGGCAAGGGCGTTTCCCACCTTCTGCGCCGCCTTGGCGTAGCTGCCGTAGGTGCCCTGCGCAATGGCCCGCTGTTTCGGGGCGTTGTCGCTGCCAACATAGTTCCAGTCCGGTTCGTAGTCCTCCTGCCGGTCCGTGGCCACCGGGCTGCCCGTGTCGCTGGTCATGTCTGCCAGCACCTGCTTGCCCAGCGTGTCCGCGCTTACTGTTCCCAGCACCTGCCGGGCGCCGCCGGTCCAGGCCGGGGTGCTGGGCGTCGTCTGCAGGCGGCTGGTGCTGGCGGGGGCAGCCGTCATCTGGCTACGGATCTGCGCCACCTGGGCCACGCTCAGGCCCGTGCCGGTGTTTTTCGTGTTCGTAGCAGCCGCCGGGGTGGTCTTTGCAGTCTGGGTCGTCGTTTTCTTCTGGGCTGCGGTTTTTGCGGCGTCATTCGCTTTAATCTGCTCCCGCATCTGGCGCACCTGTTCTACACTCAGGCTCATGTTGCTCCTCCTTTACCATCCCATAGTCTGCGACACCTGACTGATGGTGCTGTCGCTGTAATTTTTCCGGATCAGATACTCGGTGATCTGGGCCATGTCATAGCCATTGTTTGCCATCTGCTGTGCTTCTCGCAGCGCCGTATTGTAATTGCCGCCTTTCGGGCTGGCCATGCTCACCGACGCCCCCGCCACGCCGTCCACCGTGCCGCTGGTGCTCCACGGCGTTTTGGTGGTCGCTGCCGGCAGCTTGCTGGTCGTGGTTCCCGCCTTTCCCGCTCCGGTTCCGCCCGCCGCGCTCTGGGTACTGGCCTTGGTGCCGGTGTCTGCCTGCACCGTCATCTGTATCATCAGAAACAGTATCAGCAATGCGGAAAACATACGTCGTTTACTGTTTTTCTTCATATCTTTATCCTCCTCAATAATTCAGGAAGTTTTTCATTCCTGCCTTGATTACATGCTACATCTTAGCACTTTTAGAATCGGAAATCATGCCATTTTGATTAAATATTATTAAGTTTTTTGGTTGAGTCCTTAACTTTTTCTTAATGTTTATGATGTTGAGGTCGAAAGATGCCTTACGGATTGTTCCGTACTTCGTACTCCCACAATCCTGCCCAATATTCGCATATCGTGAAGCTGACGCTCCACTTTTATGCTCATATCGGGCGGGTCACTAAGCCTTAAAACCACTCCTGTGCAAGCACATCGTGGTTTCAGGCTTTTGACCCTGGCATC
>OLSO01002315.1_pt1 | contig 11932 bp, 11 predicted proteins | sample 1672441 | NCBI WGS metagenome assembly OLSO01 (sample SAMEA3136686, study PRJEB25190) | human gut metagenome | biome: human gut; feature: human-associated habitat; material: faeces | place: Austria | collected 2013 | reverse complement strand
GAAAGACCAGAGGCTGTGGAAGCTGGTTGTGTTAGAGTGATAGGAACAGAAAAAAAGATAATTGTTGCTGAAACAGAAAAACTTTTAAATAGTGCCGACAAGTATCATCAAATGGCCCATAGTGTAAGTCCATATGGTGATGGAAATGCTAGTAGAAGAATTATTAATGCAATAGTGGAGTGGAAAGAAAATGATAAGAATAGTAAAAGATCTATATGATTATCGAGAAATGATAATTAGCTTGGTAAAAAGAGATTTGCGAGGAAAGTATAAGGCCTCTGTATTGGGCTTTTTGTGGACATTTTTAATTCCATTATTTCAGTCAGCGGTTTATTCATTTGTATTCGCAACAATCCTGAAATCTGGAATTGAAAATTTTTACATATTTTTGATTGTAGGTTTATTTCCCTGGAACTTTTTTAGCAGTGCTGTTACTTCGGGATCTTCTTGTATAGTAAATCAAGAAAATCTAATTAAAAAGATATATTTCCCTAGATTGGTATTGCCGGTGGCATTTGTGACAAGTGCTTTTATAAACATGTTGTTAACTTTTATTGTTGTGTTTGCAATATTGTTCTTTTCGGGTTATGGTTTTAATTTCCTTGCAATTTTATTTTTACCAGTTGTTATGATTATTGAGTATGTTCTGTCATTAGGCTTATGTATGCTTTCATCAGCACTTACCGTATATTTTCGAGATTTGGAATATATTTTGGGAATTATTATGATGGCGTGGGTTTATTTGACACCAGTATTTTACCAGACTGAGATTATTCCGGAACAGTATCAAATGATTTTTAAATTTAATCCGATGACTTCAGTAATTGTAGCTTATCAGGAAATTTTATATTATAAAAAAATTCCTGATATGATGAATTTATTGCAGGCAGTTTTTTTGGGAATAGTCGTTTTAATAGTTGGATATCTTGTTTTCAATAAAATTCAAAAACGTTTTGTAGAGGAATTATAATTTATGGATAACGAATGGGCAATTAACGTAATTGATGTTAAAAAGAGCTTTAAGGTTTACTATGATAGAAGCCGAACTTTAAAAGATTTACTGGCAAGACCAGGAAAAGGAGAACAGAAAAGTCGAGAAGTACTGAATGGAATTAGCTTTCAAGTAAAAAAAGGTGAGGCTGTAGCTCTTATTGGAAAAAATGGTTGTGGTAAAAGTACCATGTTAAAGCTGTTAACCAAGATTATGTACCCAGATGCTGGAAAAATTCAAGTAAAGGGGAAAGTGTCCAGTTTGCTTGAACTTGGTGCGGGATTCCATCCAGATATGAGTGGAAGAGAAAATATCTATCTTAATGCGTCTGTTTTTGGCCTGACAAGGAAAGAAATAGATAAAAAAGTGGATGAGATTATAGAATTTTCTGAACTGGAAAAATTTATTGATAATCCGGTTAGAACGTATTCTTCTGGAATGTATATGCGTCTTGCCTTTTCCGTAGCAATTAACGTGAAAGCGGAGGTTCTGCTTATTGATGAAATATTAGGTGTGGGTGATGTTAGCTTTCAGAAGAAGTGTTTTAATAAATTAAAAGAAATAAAAGAGAGTGGAACGACAATCGTAATCGTTTCACATTCCATGGATCAAATTGAAAGAATTTGTGATCGAAGTATTTGGATTTATGAGGGGAAAATTCGCGAAGAAGGAAAATCTCAAATAGTGGGAGAGCACTATTATGAATTCATGGAAGCGGAGAGACTCGGAAAGTTAAATGAACTGGAAGAGAAAAAAAGAATAGAAGCAGAAAAAAATGCTACTTTTGAATTGAATAAGCCAGCTTTTTATGATAGACATGCAGTTCATAATGGAGATATCTATTTTAAAAATATTAAACTCAAAAATCAAAAAGGTGAGGAAAAAAGTATTTTTGAAACGGGTGAGAATATTGTGATTGAGATGAATGTTGAATTTGCTGTTGAAGATAAGGAAGCAAATTTAGCAATGAAAGTGTATGATGAGAATCAAATTTTATGTTATAAAGTTGACTACGAATCAGAAAATCATGAGTTATTATCACTCAAAAAGAAAAACAAAATAACATTTTGCTTAATTGATGTACCTCTGCTCAGTGGGGAATATTCTGTCAGTGTGGCATTGTATGATAAAGATAAAGAATTATTAGAAGAAATCAAATATGTAAAAGATTTTTTGATACATTCAAAATATGAATTGACTGAAAAAGGAATAATTCATATGGAACATAAATGGAATTAACGAGGATATACAATGGAGTTTGATTTTGAAAAGCAGCCAGGTTTAATTAAAAAAAGTGAAAAAATCTCACAAGAAACATATAAACCATTGATTAGTATTATAACGCCATTTTTTAATGCAGGAGCACATTTTGAACAAACCTTTAATTGTGTGATAAATCAAACATTTCCATGGTTTGAGTGGATCATAGTTGATGATGGAAGCAGTAATATTGCTTGAAAAACTAATTAAGGAAGATTTTAGAATAAAAGTTTTCCATGAAAAGAATAAAGGACCGGCTGCTGCCAGAAATTTTGCTGTATCTAAAACAAATACTGAAATTATTGTATCTTTAGATGCAGATGATTTGATTGGCCCAACTTATTTGGAATTAACATATTTTGCCTTGTATTTTAATAAAGAGGCTACCTGGGCGTATACGGATAGTCTTGGATTTGGGGAAATGCAATATGTCTGGCAAGTACCATTTGATTCGGAAAAATTGAAGAAAAGAAACTTCTTAATTGAGGTAGGAACATTTAGAAAAGAAAAATTTAAAGCGGTAGGAGGATATGACGACGCTCAAAAACATTCGCATGAAGATTGGAATTTGTGGTTGAGGTTTTTGGCTCAAGGTGGATATCCGGTACATATATCCAGTTTGTCGGCGTGGTATCGAATCGTTAATAATGGAGCTTTGCATCAGACCAATGATCATAAAGAAGTACGAAAAAGAGCATTCGAGAGAATAAATGAAGTAGCAATGAAAATAGATCATCCAGTTAAAGCAATTGAGTTTCCTCGAATAAAAAATATGAGCGAACAAAGATTGCCTGGAAAGATTGATTGGAATTTAAAGAAAGATAAAAAAAGAAATAGTATAGTGCTAATCCTTTCTAAAATTGGAAAAGGGGAAGAAGACGATAATTTAAGAATAATCGATGAATTATTAAAAAAAGAATATGATGTCGGAGTAATATTTACGGAAATCTGTGATGGCATTATGATACAGGAATACACACAGAAATTAGATGAAGTATATGTTTTACCGGAATTTTTAGATATGGAAGATTATGCTTCATTTATATATTATTATTTATTTTCGAGACAGACAGATATAATTATGCTTGATAATAATATATATGGCTGTTATTTGGTGCCTTGGCTAAAGAAAAAAATTCCCTATTTGAAAGTGGTGAATTTTTTTGGGGAAAAGAATCAAATGTTATTGGATGAAGAATTTGATTCTATTTTTTTGAAATGGTCAGATGGGGTATGTTTACTGGAAAATAATTGGAAAACTGTGTTAGAAAAAATACTTGAAGAAATAATGCAAAAGCCAGAAGAATCGTTTGGAAATGAAAAATATGAATTATTGGCTAATGATTATTTGTTTCAATACCAAAAACAGAAAGTATTACTGGATGATATTGATAAACATAAAGTAACACAGTGGAACAAAATTTTGAGAGAGGTAAAAAGGTGGAGGAAAAGGCGGCAGTATTAAAAAAAATAGAAAGGGAAGAACTTATTGAAATTAAAGATTTAGTAAAGTCGCTTGAGGAAGACTTAGATAATAATGAAATAGAACAAATATTTAAAGATAAGGCCTTTGATTTAGCTATAAAAAATGAAGGATTCAAAGGAAAAATTTCTTTGTTGTATGAAGTGCTTTTATATAAATTAGGAGTTATTCCTAGAGTTTCTTTGGATAAATACAGAAAAGATTATATTTTGAAAAAGAAATTAGAAACGATTCAAAATAAAATTTGTATTTTAGAACAAATGACTAATGAAATAATGGATTATGATTATAAAAATCAAAAATGTGAACCAGAAAAAAGTGTGCAACAAAAAGAAAAAAAACATCAAAAACAAGAAAAATGGAATATTAATGGTTATATTGCATTTTTAGTAGAAACGTTAGATAAAGGTGGGCTTGAACAAGTCGTTGCCTTGCTTGCTACAGAATTTTCAAAAAGAGCGATTGATGTGAAAGTTTTGTGCCTTCAACAGGGAGGAAGTATAGCTCAGAGGTTAAGGGAGAGTGGCATAGAGATAAAAGAATTTAATAATCAAATGCGATTATTTGAAAAGTATATAAAGAAAAATCCGCCAATACTTATTAATACTCATTTTGTGAAAAGAGAAATAAAATTTATAAGCAATCAAGGAATTCCTATCATTGATGTGATTCATAATATGTATGTATTTTTTAGTAAGCGTGCAATAAGAAAAGAACAGGAAAATGCAAAATATTATAGCCAGATGATTGCTGTGTCGGAAATTGTAAGAGACACATATTATACACATATTATGAAAAATGATAAAATAGAAGTGATAGGAAATGCAGCAGCGGTGAGAGGTGATTTGTTAAAATCGCGAGATTCTATTAGAAGGGAATTGAAAATAGATAAAGGGGATATTGTACTACTAAATATTGGAAGTATAGATAGCCGTAAAAATCAAATTGGAATTATTGAGGCATTTAATATTGCAAGTCAAGTGACAAGTAGAAAATTAAAACTTTTTATGGCAGGAAATGTACAAGATCAAGAATATTTTAATAGAGTTCAAGAAACTATAGGAAAAAGTCCAGTGAAATTCAATATAAAACTACTACCATATTATGAAAATGTTAGAGAATTATATTCTATGGCGGATGTGTTTATTTTAGATTCATATTATGAAGGATGGAGTATTGCAGCAACAGAAGCTTTATATGAGGGATTGCCAGTGATTCATTCCGAATGTGGCAGTGCAAAAGAATTGGTCAATAGTGGTAGATATGGAATAATGATAAAGAATCCCATAGGTGACATACAAAAGTTGGATACAGAACATGTAACAGAAAGAATCATGCAGTGCGAAAATCGGAATATAGATGAAGCTGTGAGCGCGATTGTCGTTATGGTAGATAATATTGATAGGTGGAGAAATGAAAGAGAAACGATTTCGCGCGAAACAATAGAAAAATTTTCTATACAGAATATGTGTGAAAACTATTTAGATTTATTTGAAAAATGTATAGAATATAACAAAGGTATTGATATGAAAAAATAAGAGAAAAGTAACAAAGAGAAATAGCGAGATTTTGTGTTAAATTTATTGTATAAGAAAAAGGAAATGTAAAAAGGAAAATAAGAGAGGTATAATATGGATAAGATTGCAGTATTGATTCCTTGCTACAATGAGGAGAAAACTATTTATAAAGTAGTTACGGATTGGAAAAAAGAATTACCAGATGCCGTGATTTATGTTTATGACAATAATTCTAATGATAAGACAGCTGAGCTTGCACGAAAAGCAGGGGCGGTAGTACGGCATGAGTACCGGCAGGGAAAAGGTAACGTGATTCGAAGTATGTTTAGAGAAATTGATGCAGAATGTTATTTGATGATTGATGGTGATGATACATATCCTGCGGAATATGGTAAAGAAATGGTTGATTTAGTAGTAAGAAAAAAAGTAGATATGGTAGTAGGGGACCGACTGTCATCTACATATTTTGAAGAAAATAAGCGGCCATTTCATAATTTAGGAAACAGTCTTGTAAGAGGCAGTATTAATCGTTTGTTTAAGAGCAATATTAGAGATATTATGACAGGATATAGAGCATTTAGTTATTCATTTGTAAAAACATTTCCTGTACTTTCAAAAGGATTTGAAATTGAAACAGAGATGAGTATTCATGCCGTTGATAAAAACATGCTTATTGAAAATATCATTATTGATTATAGAGACCGTCCAGAGGGGAGTGAATCAAAGTTAAATACTTATTCAGACGGAGCAAAGGTATTGAAAACTATTGGAAGGTTATATAAGAATTATAAGCCATTACAGTTCTTTGGAGGATTAGCAATGTTTCTTTTGGTTATTTCGGCATGTATGTTTTTACCGATTTTAATTAAATTTGTACATACAGGAATGGTGCCAAATTTTCCTACATTAATTGTGAGTGGTTTTATTTCTGTAGCGGCAATTATTTCTTTATTTTCTGGTATGATTTTGAGTATGATTGCAGAAAAAAGTCGTCAACAGTTTGAGTTTAATCTTAACCTTATTGAAGTCTATAAAAAAAACGGGGAAAAATAAAATGAAAAAATTGATAGAACAGATTTTTAAATTTGGTATTGTTGGTGTCATTTGTTTTCTCATTGATTATAGTGCTTTATATATATTAACAGAGTTTTGTGGAATTTCATATTTGGTATCATCTGCAATTTCATTTTCTGTTTCGGTGATTGTAAATTACTTCTTAAGTATGAAATATGTATTTTGTGCTAAAAAAAATGTAAATAAAGTAAGCGAATTTTCTGCATTTGTAATTCTTAGTGTGATTGGATTGGGGTTAAATGAAGTAGTTATGTGGGGGTGTGTAGAAAAAATTGCTATTTATTATATGATAGCCAAGATTATTTCAACAATAATTGTGATGATATATAATTTTATTACAAGAAAAATATTTTTTGAGGAAAGGAATTCGAAAAGAAAATGAGTGAAAGATTACAGAACCTAAAATATAGAAAAGACATAGTTCAATTGGTAGCTAGCCTTTTTTGCGCTTGGATTTTTACAGATTATATGAATTTCAGCACAACAGCAGTCGTGGTATTTCCGATTGCTGTTGGTTTTTATTCCTTACAGAAATATACAAGTTCAAATGGAAAAGAAGTTTTGCAAAGAAAAAATTTATACTTATTATTTTCAGCAAGCATTTCTCTGATGTTGGTATTATGTCAACATATACATATAGATTTTGGAGTATTTCCTGGAGATATCACAGTTGACTATATAGTGAACTTTTCCTTGTATGACATAGTAGCTTTTGGGGTATTAATATATGTGTTTGTTTTTATCTCATATGGCTTGATAAAAATACTTTATAAACAGAAAATAATTGATTTTATAAAAAATGGTCGAAATGATAGTAGTATTAGAAAGACGGGAGTTGCAAATCAAAGAAAAGTGTGGATGGTAGCTTTTATTTTATTTATATGTTGGCTTCCATATTTGATTTTGTATTATCCTGGTTTTATATTTGGTGATTCTACGTTATCTATTTCTCAGGCTTTGGGACAAAGCTACTATAACAGTCATCACCCTATTTTTTATACTTTTTTTGTAAAATTATGTTTGTATTTGGGGGCGTTTACAGGGGAAAATACATTAGGCTGTGCTATCTATTCAATTGCTCAGATGATATTTATGGCTTGGATTTTTGCCTATAGTGTTTGTTGGTTAAAAAATAAAAATGTGTCGAAAATAGTATGTATGATAGTTTTACTATTTTTTGCAATGCCACGTTTTTGGGCGCAGCATGCAATAAGTATGTGGAAAGATCCAATTTTTTCAGCGTTGATTTATTTTTATAGTTTGAAATTATTTGATATGATATGGTCAAAAGGAAAAATTTTGAGAGAGCGCAACTACCTTTTACAATGTATGCTCTGTACAGTAGGAATTTGTTTTTCGAGGAATAATGGCATTTATGTTATGATATTTTCCTTGATAATACTTGTCTTTTGGAATTGTATTAGATTGTTAGAGTGGAGAAAAAGTAAAAATTTTTTAATAAGTACTTTTATTTGTGTTTTATTTGCCTGGATAATACAAGGTCCAGGGTATAAAATACTAGGGATTACTGGAGATCCAGTTGAATCTTATGGAATACCGCTTCAGCAGGTAGTAAGAACTGTTGTTTATGGAGGTGATATGACAGAGGATGAAAAAGAATTTTTAAACCAAATTATGCCATTAGATAAATATAAAGATAATTATAGCCCCGTGTTGGTTGATCGCTTTAAATGGAGTGAGGAGTTTAATACAGAATTTTTTAACACACATCAGAAGGAATTTATAAAAGTATGGATATCTTTATTTATAAAGAATCCTAAACTATACATAGAAGCGTGGGAGTTGAATACATGTGGCTTTTGGGGAATGAGTTTTTGGCAATTGAATAATGATAAGGATAATATTAGTATGGGGGTACCAAGAGGGAAAGAAATTAAAGAAGTATTTGAAATTGAAGTAGGGAGTTTACTTAAGGAAGGAAGTACTCTAGATGTACTTTTGAAAGAATATTTTTCTATATTGACTCCGATGCCATCTGTAGCATTATGTTTATGGATTGCACTGTTTATGATTTTTTTTGCGGCAATAAAAAGAAAAATAAAGTATATTTTGATTTTTGTTCCTTGTATAGGCAATATGATAACTTTATTTATTGCAAGCCCAATTAGCTATTGGCCAAGATATGGACTTTCATTTATTTGCTTGCTTCCAATTTGTTTAGTCTTTCCGTATTTGCTTATCGAAGAGAAAAAAATGCGGTAAATACAAACGGATATCAATAATCCATTGTTATAACGAAGAAGAGATATTTGATTATTCCGGGGTTCTCTGAGCCATTTGTCCGGACTTCGAGAGGCACCATTCCGGAAAATGAGATCTAGAGCGTGTCTGAAAAATAAATATTGCACAAAACATATGTTTTATTTCCCTTTTTTATGGTAAAATAAAGAAAAAGGGGTGTGCGCCAGTTCGGTGCCGAATATATAGTTGGTGGGAATCTAGTCTGGTAAGACCTAGCAAGTCGCCAGTACCGAGTCCTTGGAGCATCGAAGGCTAACAATGATGTTTAAGCGTAGGACAGGGAACAGGAACGCCGTAATGCGAAAGCGTGAAGTGATTGAGCTTCGTTAGAATTATCGATTGTGTGGGGTGGTCTGCTACCTCCTTGGGTCACCAATAAGGAATAATCGCTAAGCGAGATTATGAAAACACACCGGAGTCCCAGAGCACGGCATACCTGATATAGTTATATTCGACATACCTGGGAGACCTGGACAGTTCTGGACATGAGCCAGTAGGGAGTATCGGCCAATGCAATGGTGAGTACGAACGAAGACTGTTGAGGAGTCGGATTCATCCATAGTACCGATGAAGGAAGTAATGACTCTGGAGGGAAGGGATGGACAGTGTGCCCTATGACAAGGGCTGGACAGCTTCTGTCAATGGAAGTGAAACAGAGGTTATCAAGGTAGACGATGACTTATGGCATTGAAATGTAATGCGGGAAGTAATGAAATACAGTTTAATTATATACCTCAGGGATTTAAATTAGGAATATGTTTATCAATCTTATCAGTTGCTATAATCATAATAGGGCTTTTTTGGGAAAAAAGAAAATTAGTGAAAAAGAGAAAAAGATTATATGGAGAGGTATATGTAAATGGAGTTTGATAATCCCAGACTATTTATAATAGTCCCTTGTTATAATGAAGAAGAGGTATTGCCAGTCACTGCGCCGATGTTTCTTGAAAAGCTTAATTTTCTGACTTCTAAAGGTAAAATTTCGGAATCAAGCAGAGTGCTTTTCGTAAATGACGGAAGCAGAGATAGAACTTGGGAGATTATTAAAGAATTAGCAAGAGAGGATAAGCATTATATTGGTATTACGCAGAGCAGAAACAGAGGTCACCAAAATGCCGTCTTAGCAGGCTTAATGGAAGCAAAAAGCCAATGTGATATTACAATATCAATTGCTTGTGACGGTCAGGATGATATTAATGCCATGGATAAAATGGTGGATGAATATTTGAATGGTTGTGAAATCGTATATGGTGTCAGAAGTAAGAGAGATACAGATACTTTTTTAAAAAGATTTACAGCAGAATCATTTTATAAGCTTTTAAATAAAATGGGTGCGGAGGTAGTCTACAATCATGCGGATTACAGGCTGGTTTCCAGTAAGGTGTTAAAAGAATTTGCTAATTTTAAAGAAGTTAATATTTTTCTAAGGGGAATGTTTCCTTTGGTGGGTTTTAAAAGTACCTCTGTTTATTATGAGAGACATGAGAGAATGGCAGGGGAAAGTCATTATCCGTTATCCAAAATGCTTGCACTTGCATTTGATGGGATTACAAGTTTGACGGTAAAACCCATTCGTATTATTACCGGTTTGGGTATGATTGTATCAATTTTAAGTTTTGTTTTCATTATATGGATTCTTTTGTGTTTTTTCTTTGGAAAAACTGTGCAGGGCTGGGCCAGTACCTGCGTATTGGTTTGTTTTATGGGAGGGATTCAATTATGCTGCCTTGGGGTAATAGGGGAGTATATAGGAAAAATCTATATGGAAACAAAAGGGAGACCAAGGTATATTATCAGTGAAAAAACGTATTCCGATGAAGAAAATATTCTTGAAAAATGTAAGGGGAAAGAAGAATGAAAAGAAAAGAAGAACTGAAACGTTTTTTGAAAATCAAAAAATAGTGTTTATTATAACCTTGTTTGCAGTGCTTATTTGCTATTTTCACCATGCAGTCTCAACAAATATTGGAATTGATACGGAACAGTACATAATGGGAGATTATGGAAAAGAATGGATTATTGGGGGCCTGGGACGTTTCGGGTATTATTATTCAATCATGGCTATTAACCTGGGACATTATAATCCATATGTAAATGGCGTGGCTTTTTTGATATTGTTTTCTGCCGCCATTCTTTTGTGGGCATTTGTTTTTGATCTGATAATAGGAGAAAAGAAAAAATATCATTATATACTTTTTACAATGATTTTTTTAACCAGTCCTTTATGGGCGGCACATTTTTATTTTAGCTTGCAGCAGGGGGCAATTGCGTTAGCCTTGCTTATTCAGGCAGTGACTTTCTGGATGCTGTTTGATGTCCTGTTAAACAGTGGAAAAAACAGCAAAACAAAGAATATACTGGAATTATTAGTTTCAGTGGTTTGTGCCTGGTATGCAATTGGTACCTATCAGGCATTTCCCGGACTGCACATATCAGAAGCGGCAGCTTGCTTGCTGCTTTTATATGATCGCATGGTTGATCAGGATTCATCAGTAAAAGTGCATAAAGAATTTTGGAAAAAGACAGGAATAGTTATTTTACAGTTTTTAATTAGCTACGCTTTATATGCAGGTATCTGTAAATGGATGAATTGGGGAACTTCCGATTATTTGCAGTTGAAATGGGGAAAGATGCCTGTAAAAAAGGTTATATATAAATTATGGAAGGATTTTGAAAATATTCTTTTAGGAAGAGAAGCATATGCGGGATGGGTTATTTTAATAAGTGTTTGTCTATGTATAATTTTGATAATTAAAAATTTCCGGGATAAGAAAAGTGTTTGGCTTAAATTAGATTATCTGCTTCTTTTGATTGGAAATATTATTTCTATGGTAATACTGAACATTGTGATTGGTGCTGTGCCAGCAGACCGTGCGAGACTCCCGGTGGCTTTTTCAGCAGCTTTTTTGGGAATGTATACATTAGGAAAGTGCATAGAGATATTAAAAGGTGCAAAATTTCAAAAGGGAATTGTAATATTGGCTGGTATAGGAATAGCAGTATCTGTTTGGACCCAGTTGGGAAGATGTCAGCGGCTGTTTTATACGGATGATATTTGTAATATGCAAGAATATGAAGTTGGTCAGGATATTGTCAAAGAGATCGAATCTCTGGGAGGCGATAGCCAGGCAAAGCTGATATTTTTGGGAAAATGGGATGCACTGTTGAATGATTCCTGTCTAAAACAGGGTGTTATTGTATATTACGGCTAAATAGTGCATTCTTTTCGGAGATTCAGAGCACCTAAATCCGGAAATTCAGAGCAGGCATTTCCGCTCTACAGTGCAATCCTCTATAATGAATTCATACACATGAAGATGTGTAAATTCACTATAGGAGGTCGAT
>OLSO01002313.1_pt1 | contig 11935 bp, 9 predicted proteins | sample 1672441 | NCBI WGS metagenome assembly OLSO01 (sample SAMEA3136686, study PRJEB25190) | human gut metagenome | biome: human gut; feature: human-associated habitat; material: faeces | place: Austria | collected 2013 | reverse complement strand
TATTTCTGTGCGTGGATGATACGATGGTATCTAAATTTGGCACAAAATTTGAAAATGTTTCAAAACTGTTTGACCATGCCGCACACAACGGTTCCAATTACCTGAATGGACACTGCTTTGTAAGTGTCATGCTCTGCGTACCCGTCTGGAATGGGGATAAGGTATCTTATCTTTCCGTTCCCCTTGGTTATCGTATGTGGCAGAAAAAAGCGCCACTGAACCAGACCGGAAGTGACCGTATGAAATACATTCCGCTGCTTTTGTACTCATTTCGGTGGAATATTGAAGTAAGCTACTATGAGCAGAAAACTTTCTGGTCTTTCTGCAACTATATGGCGCGAAGCTGCAAAGGGATTGAAATGCTGGTCAACCTGATCAATATCAGTTACTGTGCCATGAAGATTCTGCTCTATCGGAACGAACATTTCTCTGAATACCGAACAAAGAGTGTACAGGAATTTCGTTTTGAATTAAGTCAGGGCATTCGCAGCCAGATATTTTTTGCTACTTTCGTGCAAAATATCGAAACACATATAAAATCAAATGCTATGGCAAAGGCTCTAAAACAGCTGATTTGCCAGCAAGTCTACCATTTATAAAGTTGTAAACTGGTGAACGTTTATTTTATAATCAAAATAGTTTTTTATACATAGTTAACATGGGAAAAGATCAGTTATAAAGCCTGTTAGTTGAAACAGGTAGCAAGATACATGTATCTGTGTATCTAAAAATAATATATGTGAGGGACAGGCATATGAAAAAGTTGAACAATGAGGACATACAGGCATACTTTCAGGCAGGAAACTCCGGATTCTGGAAAGTAGAGTCTGAAGAAGGAAAAAAGACAAGACTGTACACGGATGAGATCACAAATGAACTGTTTGGAATTACAGAAGACCTGTCTCCAGAAAAATGCATGGAATATGTGGCAGAACATATTTATCCGCAGGAGAGGGAGAGCTTCTGGGATTACATGAAAGAACTGAAAAGGCATGAATCAGAAGCTGTTTACCGTTACATGCATCCTGTAAAGGGAGTCATTTATATACGATGTACAGGAAGGAGAGTCCCATCCCCAGACAATATGATCAGGCTTGTGGGCTATCATCAGGAAGCAGCAAGACAGATTCGGGCAATGGATCGTCCTGATGCAAAACTGATCCCTATTGTAGCCATGTCTGCAAATGCTTTTCAGGATGATGTGGAGCGTAGCATAAAGGCAGGAATGAATAAACATATTTCAAAGCCATTGACGGGGGAAAGTGTAATCAGGGAGATTAAAAGTATGCTATAACCAAAGAGCTCGTATGTCTTTGCAGAGGCTGCATGTATTCGGGAAGGCTTGGTAAATCTTCTTAAGAAGCATAAAAAAACAGGGAGAAAATCAGATGAGTAAAATAGTAAATATTAAAATACAGACTGAGAAAAAGGAAAAAATACAGAAGATCTTTAACAGCATTGAAGAGATAAAGGATACTCTGGCTGATATGATCAGTGAGTTCGATGAGGAGAATACTACAGAGGAACGGACATTGGATGCTTTGACAGAGGCGTTAGATGCGTTGGAAGATGCATCAGAAGTAATTGCAGATGTACTGTGATTTATATCAGGAAACGACTAAGAATCTCTGTTAACTGACAGACGGGGTGATACATTTATGGCATCAGAGAGAACGAAGGAACTATATAGAGTTCTGCTAAGCAAAGGGTATCCTAAAGAATTCTGCGCAGAAGTTGCTTATAAAAACATGAATACAGATTATACAGCAACGAGAATGCTGGGATATTTATACAGATATACGAATCCCAAGATCGAAGATCTGGTAGATGAGATGCTGGCAATCCTCAGTGACAGAAATCAGATTATCGAGAAGAAAGAATCAGAACATGCCCAGGCAGTGATCAGTGAAATGTACAGAAATGGATTGGGATGAGTAATTATCCCTTGACAAAAATATAGAAAATAAAGCTTGATTTTTGGAATATAGTTGATAAAATAAAAATAAATACATTGTTTTCAGTGCCTTTGTAAAAATATTACCAAAGGTTAAAAGGGAATCAGGTGTGAGTCCTGAGCGATCCGGTCACTGTGAACAGGGAGTGATGCTGAAGGTGCCATTGGCATTTTGCTGAGAAGGTGCAGCAGAGCGAAGATCTGTCAGCCAGGAAACCTGCTGAAAATATCTGATGAGACGCTTCCGATGAAAGCTTTTTCATTAATTATGTCAAGGATGAATAACTGGATATAATAGGATTAAAGGGCTTGTTTTCGTGCGAAAACAGGTCTTTTTTGTTTAGCCCTGAATGCTGTCCTTTTTATCTGCTTTTATCCATAAGAAAGAAAAGCTTTATCGCGGAGTATATGTATATTTCAAAATTCAAAGGAGGAAGTATTGAAATGAAAAGATCAAAAGCTTTTCTGGCACTGATGTTATCCGCAACCATGACAGTAACCGGAATTTCACCAGTGTGGGGCGCTGATGTCTTCTCAGATGGGGAAACTGAGATTACGGATCATACTCCGGAGACATCTGAGCAGGAGTTGGCAGAAGACGAGCTGAGTATGTTTTCACAAGAAACATCACAGGACAACGGAAACGATAACTATGAGTTTTCAGATGGAGAACAGACAGATGAACTGCAGGAAGATGTACAGTTTACAGATTCCGAAGATGATGTTCTGACAGAAGCAGAGATTTCAGCAGCAGGTGCATCTGAAGATCAGTATCAGGATGGAACTTATACGCCGGAAGAATTTTCGTTCAAAGGAGGATCTGGAAAAACAACGATCACCTGTCCGGAAGTAAAGGTTGAAAGAGGAAAAATTTATGCCACTGTTGTATTCAGCAGTTCCAAGTATACGAAACTGGTAGTTGGAGATAATGAATATCTTCCGATTACCGGAACTTCTTATGAAGGATCTGTTTTTGAAGTTCCGGTTGTCCTGAATCAGGATATGGAGATTACCGGAACAACCACTGCCATGACAATGGTGCATGATATTATATATACGATCCATATTAAACTGACTACAATCCCTGTTGTGACACCAGCTCCGGACGTGCTGGAAACTGGTACTTATACAGCCAATGTACGTGCAGACAGCGGTCTGCCGGTAGAGGCCTGCACTTTATATGTGGAAGATGGACAGATCAATGCGATTATGACATTAAAGAATGCAGATTATGACAGACTTTATGCAGGAGAAGCTCTGGATGCTGAAACTGCAAAAGAGGAAAATATGGCTGCATATATTCCATCTGAAGATGGCGCAAAGCATATTTTCTGGTCTGTACCGGTAGAGAAACTGGACAGCCTGTTTGAAATCGCAGCCCGCAGGAGTGATGATAAGGTATGGACAGACCATTATGCGAAGATCGTGGCATCTTCTGTACAGAAGGTAAGCGATGAAGTGCAGAAACCAGATGAAAAAGCAGAAGCATTGAAATACCTGTACAGAAATTATGTTGATGCGGGAATTACAACTACATCCGGAATAGAAAGAAAAGATGATACCTATATAGTATCTTATTACGATGCGAAGAAGTATGCAGTTTCCAGTATTAAGCTGAACCGTCCGAATGTAAAAGAATACAAGAGTGGCTGGTTCTTCTCTGACTGGAGTGCTTTTAGAAGCACAGTAAAGCAGGAACCTGCGAAGAAGCAGACTTATTATCTGGATCAGACTAAGAGAACAGAAGAACAGACATTTACTGCAACTCTGAAATTATATGATCCATCTGTGGAGGATGCAGCGATCAATGATAATACAGCAGAAGCACTGGCAGAGCATACGTATACATTCGAAGTCAAACCACAGACCAATAGCTGCCAGGTTGTTTTTCAGGCTGTAAACAGCAAGAACGGAGAAGTGATCCCGGATGCAGCGATTACTGTAACAGACAGTACTAAGAATGAAGTAACTTCTTCAGAGAATGGTTATACACTGATTCCGGGAAAGAAATATACTGTAACGGCATCCAGAGATGGCTATATTGCAGCTGGAACGAAAGGTACAGCAGTATTATCACAGAGCTTTACTGCAGCATTTGATGAGACTGTGAACTTATCTCTTACAGCAGAAACTGATAGCAAGCACAAAATTACATTCAGTATTGCTGATGCTGAAGGAAATCCTGTAGAGGGAGCTGATGTGACCATAACAGGCGAAACACCGGCAGAAGATGGCAGTTATACATTATGGGACGGTGTAAGATATTTTTATTCTGCGAAAGCACAAGATTATCGCTCTGTATCAGGAAACTTTATACCTGCTCAGGATGAAAATATTGCAGTTACCATGACCAGACTGAACCATTATCAGGTTACATTTAAGATCCGTGCGAAATCCGGACATCAGGAACCGATAAACCCGAGAATGGTATCTGTTACATATAAAAAAGGCGGCGAAACATTAACTGTTTCTCCTTCAGAAGACGGCGTATATGAGATGGTAGAAAATAATAATTATACCTATACTTATACTGCTGATAATTATGTAGAAACAACCATTTCCAAACCGTGGACAGCATCCGGAAGTGAGTTAAACGTGGAACTTGAGGCTGTTCTTTCCAATGAAACTGTAAAAGCACTTCTGGAGGGTGATATCAAAGATGCGAAGGCATTATATGATGAAATCACAGAAGGTGATGCACCTGGACAGTGGCCGACAGGAACGAAGGAAACTTTAAATAAAGCGATCACAGATGCGGAAACTGCTCTGACAGATGAAAATGGTACAGATGATACATATAAGGCTGCAAGAACAGCACTGAGCAGTGTTATCACACAGATTTATGCAGATGAGAATGCAGAAACTGCTGAGATTACAGTACTTGTAAATAAAGAACCTGGAGAAGCACCTCAGAAGATGACTATGAAGGTAACTTCGGAAGATGCTGCAGGAATAGAGATTACAGGCGCCAAAAAAGGCAATTATGATAAAGGATATGAGACAAAGAAGAAGGTTGCAGTTATTGATGCAATGGCAGATATCCATAAAGAATTATTTGGAGAAGAGTATCTGAGCAACCCTACAGGATATCTCATGTGTGGACTGAAGGGAGCCGGTATAGGAATACTTCTTGGTCAGAAAAGTTATAAAAATATGGTTGCTTTCCGTGTAAATGGAAAATGGGTTGGAAATGACCCAAGAATGTGTGCACTGAAAGAGGGAGATATACTTTCTGTATTCTCCGCAACTTCAAGTGAAAATCCGGTTTATCTGCAATTTACAGATAACAGTGTAAGTGTAGAGCAAAATCAGGATTTTACTCTTACTCTTACAGGCGACGAATATTATATGAATACAGATGTAAATAAAACACAGGGACGTAATGAATACAGCCCTGCAGAAGGTTATGAAGTTACTCTGGTAAATACAGAAACAGAAGAAACCGTAACCGCATCTGCCAAATCTGATGCAGAAGGAAAATTTACATTTAATATTCCGAACACAGGAAATTATGTAGTAAAGACAGTGGCTAATGAAAATGTACCAAGTATGGTTCTGCCATATATTGAAATCACTGTGACACCAGCACCGGAACCAACAGAAACACCGGTACCGGAACCAACAACTACACCGGAACCGCAGCCAACACAAACACCAGCTCCATCAATAACCCCAAGTGCAACACCATCGCCGACACCAACAGCGAAACCGCCGAAAAAGGTTCCGGCAAAGAAACTGACAGTTAATACATCTGTAATCTATCTGAAAGCGAAAAAGACAGCTACAATAGGAACAATCGTAAGCCCGTCCAATACTACAGATAAAGTAACCTATAAATCCAGTAAGAAATCTGTTGCCACTGTAAGTTCTTCCGGAAAGATTACTGCGAAGAAGGCCGGACAGGCAGTTATTACAGTAAAAGCAGGAAAACTTACAAAGAAGATCACAGTAAATGTAAAGAAAGATACGATCAAGGCAAAGAGCCTGAAATTTGCCAAGAAATCCCTTACATTAAAGAAAGGTACAGTACAGTTCCTTAGTGTGAGTGCTGAACCGAAGAGAGCAACCTCTGCGAGAAAATGGAAATCATCCAACACAAAGGTTGTGTCTGTAGATCAGAACGGAAAGATCACAGCCAAAAAAGCAGGAACAGCGAAAATAACTGTAAGTGTAGACGGCAAAAAAGCAGTGACCACAATTAAAGTAAAAAAATAAATTAAATAAGTAAAAAGAGAAAGATCCCTCCGACAGAGCTGATATATGTCCCGTCGGAGGGATTTTGGCGTACTTTATTGCAAACATTCATTTTCAATATGACCTGTTTTGTGATAAAATAGAAAAAGATTGTAATCAGCCTGAGAAACTGGTGATTTTATCTTATAAGTAGATAAGCCTCCGGCAATGGCATAGGCATACCTGAAATAGAAACAGAAAGGGAAATTATTATGGAAAAAGGAACAATTTTTAAATTTCATAATGACCTGGATACAGACCAGATCATTGCATCTCAGTATCTGCTGCTTCCGAACCTGGACGAAATGAAAGGACATACTTTTGAATCTCTGGATCCGGATTTTGCGAAAAAAGTAAAACCAGGAGATTTCGTAGTAGGCGGAGAGAACTTTGGCTGTGGATCTTCCAGAGAGCAGGCTCCAGGTGTTCTGAAAGCATTAGGAGTACAGGCCGTTATTGCGAAATCTTTTGCGCGTATTTTCTTCAGAAATGCTATTAATATCGGCCTTCCGGCTATTGTCTGTAAAGATCTTCCGGATGAAGTACAGACAGGAGATACTATGGTGCTGCATATGTCTGAAGGAACTGCAGAGGCAAATGGAAAAATATATTCCTGCACCAAGCTTCCTGAATATATGCAGGGAATTTTAAATCAGGGCGGACTGATCGCGTCTCTGAACCGTGAGGAGGAGAAATAAGATATGGGAATGACAATCGCAGAAAAAATCATCGCAGCTGCAGCTGGCGTAGACAGTGTAAAACCAGGAGATATCCATACAGTAAAACTGGACCGTCTTATGAGTAATGACGGAACTACTCATCTGACTGTTGATATGTATCGTAATAAATTAAAAAATCCCCATATTGCTGACACAAAGAAACTTGTGTTTATCGTGGATCATAATGTGCCATCTGACAGCCCGAAAACAGCAGCATCCCAGAAGAAGATGAGAGACTTTGCAAAAGAAAACAATATTGATTTCTGGGAAGGCAAAGGCGTGTGCCATCAGGTAATGATCGAGAATTATGTACGCCCGGGCGAGCTGATTTTCGGCGCAGACAGCCATACATGCTCTTATGGAGCACTTGGGGCTTTTGGAACAGGCGTTGGATGTACAGATTTCCTTTATGGTATGGTAACAGGAACCTCATGGGTTCTGGTGCCGGAATCTGTGAAATTCAACCTGATCGGCAAGCTTCCGGAAGGCGTATATGCCAGAGACCTGATCCTTACCATTATTGGCGAGATCGGTGCAAATGGCTGCAATTATCAGGCTATGGAGTTCACTGGAGAAGGTGCGAAAACACTCAGTATCAGTGACCGTATGGCACTTTGCAATATGGCTGTGGAAGCTGGCGCTAAGACAGGTATCTTCGAGGCAGATGAGAAAGCTATTGAGTATCTGAAAGAGCATGGACGTGAGCCGAAAGCTGTATATCATAGTGACCCGGATGCAGTATATGCCCGTGAATATACATTTGACCTGTCCAAGGTCCGCCCTGTAGTTGCGAAACCAGACTTCGTAGATAATGTAGTCCCGGCAGAAGAAACCTGCGGAATCGCCATTAACGAAGCTTTCCTGGGATCCTGTAATAATGGACGTATCGAAGACCTTCGTGTAGGCGCTGAAGTTATTAAGGGTAAAAAGGTAGCAGAGGGCGTTCGCTTCCTCGTTGTACCTGCAAGCCAGACCATCTACAGACAGGCATTAAAAGAAGGCCTTATTGACATTTTTATGGAAGCAGGGGCTATTGTAATGAACCCGAACTGCAGTGTATGTTGGGGAAGTTGCCAGGGCGTTATCGGTGAAAACGAAGTTCTGATCAGCACTGGTACACGTAATTTCAAAGGACGTGCCGGACATCCAAGCTCCAAGGTATATCTGGGATCAGCTGCGACTGTTACAGCTTCTGCCATTGCAGGTAAGATCGCACTGGCCAGCCAGGTATAAGGCCGGCATTTTGCCGGATCAAACTGTGAAGCAGTTATTCGGTGCAGAGCCGCGTAGTAAAGCGGGTCGTGAATATGTACTTGATCTGTTTGAGTGAAAAAATGCAAGGAATACATACATAATACGAGGTAAATACGATGGAAAAATTTACAGGAAAGGTGTGGGTACTGGGAGACGATATTGATACAGATATCATTATTCCTACAGAGTATTTGGCACTGAAAACAATAGATGATATGAAACAGTATGGATTCAGTCCTCTTCGCCCGGAACTGGCAGGACAGATTTCCAAAGGAGATATTATCGTGGCGGGAAAGAATTTCGGCTGCGGATCATCCAGAGAGCAGGCGCCGGAGATCATCAAGGCACTGGGCATTCAGTGCGTGATCGCGAAATCTTTTGCCAGAATTTTCTTCCGTAATTCTATTAATAACGGCCTTCTGCTTATTGAACAGCCGGATCTTCATGATGACATCAAAGAAGGCGATGAAGTAACAGTAGTGATGAATGAGCATGTAGATTACAATGGAAAAACATATCCGATTGCTTCCCTGCCTGAGAATCTGATGAGCATTATCCAGGCCGGCGGTCTGGTAAAAGCCATGCGTAAATTAAATGGTCTGGATTAAACAGGGAAAGGAGAAGCAGATGGGCGAGACAGTTATCGAAAAGATTATCAGAAATAATGTGGGAAAAAGTGTAAGACCGGGCGATATTGTCACTGTCAATGTGGACAGAGTGATGATCCATGATATCTTTATCCCTTTTGTAGCAGAGAAATTCGAGGAAATGGGCTTTACGAAGCTCTGGGATCCGGAAAAAGTGATCCTGATCTACGATCATCTTGTGCCTGCAAGCCAGCTGGATGATACAAGACATTTCCATACAGGTGATGCATTTGCGAAGAAATATGGCATGACACATGTACACAGAAGCGATGGAATCTGTCATCAGTTAATGACAGAAGTGGGCTACGTGAAACCTGGAAACATTGTGTTCGGTACAGACAGCCATACTACCACATACGGATGTGTAGGTGCATTTTCTTCCGGTATCGGATATACAGAGATGGCAAGTATTCTGGGAACCGGAACTATGTGGATTAAGGTTCCGGAAACAATCAAGATTGTTATTGACGGCGAACTTCCTGAGAATGTAATGTCAAAGGATGTGATCCTTCGTATTATCGGCGATCTGGGCGCTGACGGGGCAACTTATCGTGCTCTGGAATTCACAGGCAGCACCATCGAAAAAATGTCTGTAGCAAGTCGTATGACCATGTCAAACATGGCAATTGAGGCAGGCGCCAAATGTGCACTTTTTACACCGGATGAAAAGACTGCAGAATACTGCGAAATCGAATTAAATGACTTCCAGAAAAGCCTGAAAGGCGACGGAGATGCTAAATATATGAAAACAGTTACTTATCGTGCTGAGGATTTCGTTCCGGTTATGGCATGCCCGTCCCAGGTTGATAAGATCAGGGATGTAAGCGAACTGGAAGGTACAGAAATCGATCAGGTATTTATCGGATCCTGTACAAACGGACGTCTGGAGGATCTGCAGGCGGCAGCAGAGGTGCTGAAAGGCAAAAAAGTAGCTGATTTCGTGAAGCTTATTGTAACTCCTGCAAGCCGCAAGATCTACAGACAGGCAGTGGAAATGGGCATTATGGATACTCTGGCAGAGGCTGGTGCTATTATTACGCATCCTGGATGTGGACTGTGCTGTGGACGTACAGGAGGTATCCTTACAGATGGTGAACGTGTAGTGGCTACGAATAACCGTAACTTCCTGGGTCGTATGGGAACATCCAAGGTTCAAATTTATCTGGCATCTCCGAGAACAGCAGCTTTCTGTGCTGTGGCAGGTAAGATTGTAGTTCCGAACGCAGAATAAAAAACCATATTCAGATGGCTGAGAGCAGGAAAATCGTATGATTTTCCTGCTTTTGTGTATGAATACAAAATGTTTCATAAAAAACGTCTTTCTGACACGGACATATAGTTCAATTAAATAAAAACGCTAAAATTGAACAAACATCTTGTAATTATAAAGGATACGTGCTATAATTTGTTCAATAAATTTGATTGGAATAAAAAAGTTCAATTTAGTCAAAAGTTCAAACCAAACCGATATACATCGAGATATAATAAAAATAAATGCTGAAAGGATTACATATATATATGTTTGCAGATCGATTAAAAGAAGCGTTGAATAATAAAAATATGAAACAGATAGACCTTGTGAGATGTGCGCAGGAAAAAGGTGTGAAACTTGGAAAAAGCCATGTAAGCCAGTATTTAAGCGGAAAAACAATTCCCAGAGCTGAGATTCTTCACTTTATTGCAGAGACATTGCAAGTAGAAGAGTCCTGGCTATTGGACGAAAATGTACGAACAGTGGGAAAAGGAGCAGAAAGAACGAAAGAAAAGACAGTTAATGTTGAACCAAAGGAAAAGATGATAAAGAAAACAGAAGATCCAGAGAAAAAGAACCTGGATAGTCAGGAAACGGAGGAAAGCGCAGTGCGGGAGTTTAAAAAGTCATCAAAACTGAATAATGTTTTATATGATGTAAGAGGACCGGTAGTTGAGGAAGCATCCAGAATGGAAGCAGCAGGAACTCAGGTTTTGAAGCTGAATATTGGAAATCCGGCACCTTTTGGATTCCGTACACCGGATGAAGTTATCTATGATATGCGAGACCAGCTTACAGACTGTGAGGGATATTCCCCTGCCAAAGGTTTATTTTCTGCCAGAAAAGCAATCATGCAGTATGCGCAGTTAAAAAAGATTCCGAACGTTTCTGTAGATGATATTTATACAGGAAATGGTGTCAGCGAACTTATTAATTTGAGTATGTCCGCTTTATTGGACAATGGAGATGAGATCCTTATTCCATCACCAGATTATCCATTGTGGACTGCCTGTGCTACTCTGGCAGGCGGCAAAGCAGTTCATTATATCTGCGACGAACAGGCAGAGTGGTATCCTGATATGGATGATATCAGAAGAAAGATTACCAAACGTACCAAGGCGATTGTACTTATCAACCCGAATAATCCTACAGGGGCATTATATCCAAGGGAAGTTCTTCAACAGATTGTAGATATTGCCAGAGAACATCAGCTGATTATCTTTTCTGATGAGATTTATGACCGTCTGGTTATGGATGGAGAAGAGCATGTATCCATTGCATCTCTGGCACCGGATCTGTTCTGTGTAACATTCAGTGGTCTGTCCAAGTCACATATGATTGCAGGATTCAGAATTGGATGGATGATCTTAAGTGGAAATAAGAACGTGGCGAAAGATTACATCGAAGGAATTAAGATGCTTTCTAATATGAGATTATGCTCCAATGTTCCGGCACAGTCCATCGTTCAGACTGCTCTGGGCGGTCATCAGAGTGTAAATGATTACATTGTTCCGGGCGGACGTATTTATGAGCAGAGAGAATATATTTATAATGCATTGACAGATATTCCTGGAATTACAGCCGTGAAACCGAAGGCTGCGTTCTATATGTTCCCGAAGATTGATGTGAAGAAATTTGGCATTGTAAATGATGAGAAATTTGCATTGGATCTTTTGAAAGAGAAGAAGATTCTTCTGGTGCATGGAGGTGGATTCAACTGGGGACAGCCAGATCATTTCCGTGTTGTGTATCTGCCGAGAATCGAAGTATTAAAAGAGGCAGCAGGTAAGATCAGAGACTTCCTGAGCACGTATCATCAGACTGTGTAACAAATAAAAATGGCAGATGTTTCACGTGAAACATCTGCCATTTTTAT
>OLSO01002306.1_pt1 | contig 11950 bp, 10 predicted proteins | sample 1672441 | NCBI WGS metagenome assembly OLSO01 (sample SAMEA3136686, study PRJEB25190) | human gut metagenome | biome: human gut; feature: human-associated habitat; material: faeces | place: Austria | collected 2013 | reverse complement strand
AGATGAGCGGCAGAACAACACGCAGTCGCCGCAGGCACTTACCAAACGATAATTCTGCCAGCAGAAATATCGTACCTGCCACAGCCGGAGTGACCAGCGCATCTGCCATGTGCATAAAAATTCCCCCTGAGACTTCGTTTTTTCTGTACCTACTTTACCATAGAACTGAAAAACCACAAGCCCCAGGGGGGGGTGTTTGTCAGCCAGACACCGTCATCCCATTACTGTTTAATCATGCCTCATTCCAGTAACGTATTTCCAACAGCCGTTACTTCTTCTCGTTTACGGTTACGGTCATTCTTATGACCTTTGACCGACCGTTTTGCAATCTGACAACCGCCTTGACGACTGTCTTTCCGGGCTTCAGACCCGTGATCCTGCCATTTGAGCTAACGCGCGCCACATCCGGATTGAGGACCGAAAAAGTCACTTTATCAACATTGAACCAGTTGACCCCTTTCTCAAACCAGAAGTACGTCCCCTGCTTCTCGCGGATGGTGGCTGATTGTTTTGTGGCTTTGATCGACCGCAGTATCTGTTTCGTGAGTGCTTCTTCCTCATCGGCTGTCACTAACTCATAGATTCCGTGACCCAGCTCATTATGATCCAGTTCAACGCTTCCATCTGCCGCTACCCTGAAAGGCATTTTACTGACTACAAGCTTCTCACCTGTTTCAGGATCTATCTCAATGATCTTCATTTTTTTAGGTCTCACGGTTCTTTTCAGAAGCGTATTTACATTGACCGTCACTTCCCGGATGACCCAGTCGTTTTTCGTGAGCATCTTGATCGTGGTCTTTACATTTTTCGTACCTGCTGCCTTTACGATCTCTGAAAGTGCTTCCCCGGAGATCTTCACATTGCCAAAACCTCTATCAAGAATTTCTGCGGTAGCTGAAGTGATCTTACCTTTGGCATTCTTCGATACATTGACCACTATATTCATTCCTGTCTTTTCATTTCTGATCTCGGTCCTGATCTGTACGGAACCGTCCTCTGCCCGGATTTCAGTCGTGGTCACAACTGTACCATCTTCTCTGGTTTCGGTCTTAGTCGTAGTCTTGTCCTTGTTATCGTCCTGTGGCGGAGCAGTTTCAGATCCGCTGTCGGTGGAACCGCCTGATGAACTGCTGCCGGAGCTGCTGCCACTGTCTGAGCTACTGCCGGAACTGCTTCCACTGTCCGAGCTACTGCCGGAACTGCTTCCACCGGAAGTGCCCCCATCCGAACTACTGCCGCCGGATGATTCTTTCGTAAATGCCATTCCGACCACATCACTCATGATATGACCATCTTCTATCGCAATTGCCTGGATCGTAGTCGTCTCTGTCAGCGTAATCGGTGCATTGTACTGCTGTGATCCATTTGTTGGCACTGTACCATCTGTTGTGTAATAAATGATCGCACCGGGGGTCGCTGTGATCGTCACCTCCGTGCGGTCTGAAAACTTGTCAGTACCGGAGATCGTCGGAACATCGCTGGCGCTCGGAGTTGTAATCTCACGATTGCCAGCTGCCAAAATCGTATCGTCTGATCCGACCGCTCTGACGTGAAGATCAACCTTCTGACTGGCGCCAAATGTCTCCTGCGTCTGAAGTTTCTGCAATGAGTAATAATCTGTGCCATTGATACTATACTGGTAGCTCATCCTATCAGTATCTGCCAGACTTGTCACCTGCATAACATATACGGTAGCGCTATCGTTCGGTCTTATACTCACATCAAACTGAATTGTTTCCTCCTGTGGCGCTGTGCCCTGATCTCCGGATTCTGCCGTCCCGGTGTTGTCGCTCGCGTATACTGTTTCCGGTGCGAGCAATCCACCAGGTACACTCATGGATGACACGACCGTAGCTGCGGCAATCCCCAAGGTCAGGATTTTTGCTAATGATTTGCTTTGTTTTGATTTCCGTTGTTTCATTTTTCGTTGTCTCATTCGTCGATTCCTCCTTTTACTGATGCTGTTATTAGGCGTTTGCGAAACTATTTTTATTATCTGGGCTACCTAGCTGTGAGCGCAGTGGCATTCTGATCAAGCTGCTCTGGATTTTCTCTGTTAATCCGATCTACAATATAATTGATAGAATCTTTGATGTTAGCTGCATTGATAGGATTGTTCGTCTTAGAAGTAAATACCAGATCCTCAAATCCTTCTCTCGGAGAAAACCGAGTAGCAATGTCTTTATGGTATGTTCTCTGATATATAAGCACATCATGCACTTTTTTAATCATTGGAATCTTGCGAAATCCTGCATATTTATTTTACCTATATAATTTGATTATATGTCTCTCTTCTCCATAAATATATCATGTTTATCACTTAATTTCTACGGCTTTTAAGCTAGGGAAACGCTGATTAATTCATGCATCTCCTTCCCCTTTGTCTTATCTACTGCATCCCTTCCTGCAGGTGTCCCGGACACCCTTGCCTTCATTGCTGCGAGCCTTTCTTGCAATGAAGTCCGTTCTGCCGGTCGGTCTGACAGCTTACCCGGCTGGTCGGCTCTCTGTGCAATCTCTTAGTATCCCTCGTTCACAACTTCCCATGTTCCATTATTCAGTTGTAAAGTGATTGTGCGATTAGGCTCTTGAATTCCAAAGAAACAACTTCAAAGACTGTATTCTCATAATAGGCTCTGGCTGCTTCATCTGCTATTTTCAACTCATCATTGGGTGCTGCTTCTGTAATAGAAATTAAATTGCCAATCGGGGGAGTCGATTCTTGAAAAATGTCCGAGCAGACTATTTGTACACGCGTACCAATTTTTAATTCCCAATCTTTTTGTTCCTCTGTCAATTCAAACAGCACTTTATCATAGCTTAGTCCTGAATTTTCCTCGACATCAACAAGAATAATGGGAACTAAACTTTCAATCACATTGTCAATCATTCCGCATTTCCTCCGGCAAAGCTGCAATCGTACTGTCCTCATTGTCAGTCAGTTCCCGAATGATAGCATTAGGCACCCAGCTGATCGTCAAATAATAATATTCGCTTTCGTCCTCCCCATAGGCAACGGTAAAGTTCTGGGCGTTCCCATATTCATCTCTTTTTTCTGTCCAGTCCCCAAAATTGATTTGCTGGTTTTTGTAAGAAAAACGGACTGTAGCAATATCTTTGCCAGAAAGATAGAACATCAACGGCTGTCCTTTCATCTCTCCGCTATCGCTGATTGTGCCGCTATTCATTACTGCTCCGGCTGTAGTAATTTCTTCATCTGTGCCATAAGCGTAAGCCGATACAATCATGCCGCCAGAAAAAGGAGCAAGTATGCCGTCTACGGCAATCACGATTGCGAGACAAGCCGCAACCGCGCCCAATTTAATCCAAAAGGGCTTTTTATTTTTCTGCTCCTAACGCTGTGTTGTTCATAATGGACCTCCATTTCATTATTTCATGTGTTTGTTGCACCTAAAACCATTCACAAATGCGCAAAAAGGACATTCCTAAGTAATTAGAAATGTCCTTTGGTTTCGATGTTACTGTCACGAGTAACAAACTGTTGCACCTGTACGGTTTTGTTGTACTCATTTTTCTATAACACGTTACAATATTTTATTGAAAATCCAACTATTCTTCTGAGAATAACCGCTGTTTGCGCTGTATCATCTCATCGATTCTCTCGATATACTGCCCGACATCCTTGACATTGTCACAGCGTTCGATTCTGCCATCGCCATAGACGCGTTTGGAAATGGTTCCTGCACCGAGTGCCATGATCGTCTGGACCTCCTCCATAATTAAAATATTATAAATACCCGCCTTCCCCGGTTTTGCGTAGCCGACATTTTCGAAATTGCCGGACATATTTTTCTGACGGTAGAGATAATACGGTTCCATGCCCATCTGCTTTGCCCCCTGGGCAGCAATCGCCATCGTTTCGTCCGTGTTGTGCAGCGTGCTGATGCCGTGCTCCAAAATCCACTGGCTCAGCCTGGAAGCCCGCTTAATTGCAAGAGAATGTACCGTCAGGCTGTCGGGTCCAAGCTCCTGTACTCGGCGAATGGTCTCTTCCACATCTTCCTTCGTCTCCCCCGGCAGCCCAAGGATCAGGTCCATATTGATATTGTCAAAACCTTCTTCCCGCGCCAGCCGAAATGCCTCAACCGTCTGCGCCACAGTATGCCGACGACCGATCAGATCAAGGGTTTCCTGCTTCATCGTCTGTGGATTGACCGAAATTCTCGTCACACCATAACGCTTCATCACACGCAGTTTCTCTGCCGTAATACTGTCCGCGCGCCCTGCTTCTACCGTAAACTCCCGCACATGTGACCAGTCAAGCGTATTTTGAAGCTTCAAAAAAAGCCGCTCCAATTCCTCTGGTTCCAGTGTAGTCGGCGTGCCGCCGCCAATATAAACGCTGTCCAAAACGCGGTCTGCGCAGGCTTCTTTTACGAAATCGATTTCCTTTTCCACGGCGCTCAGATAGTCGCTCACGCGATTTTTCCATGCACAGATCGGAAAAGAGGTAAAGGAACAATACAGACAGGTCGTTGGGCAGAACGGAATCCCGATATAAAGGCTGTATCCTTCCTCATAATGTATTCCGGATAAAATCTGCATTTCCCGTTTGGCAATGTCAATCGACAGCTCCGTTTTTTCTTTCGATGCCAGATAGGTATGCTCCATATAGGCAGCGACTTCCTGTTCTGTTTGTCCCTGTTCCAGAAGCTGTTTCGCAATTTTCGTCGGACGAATACCGGTCAGGGTTCCCCAGGGAAGCGTCTTTCCTGTTTCTTCGGAAAGGAGCGCGTACAAAAGCTGTTTTAAATCGTTTTTAACCGCCCCCCTGTCCTCCGGCGTCTTTAGATTGACTGTTTTAGTCCCTCCATTTTCAATCCCTGCGCAGATGGACGTCTCATCAAATTCCACGAAAAACGCCGGCAGCCCGGCGTCACTTCGTTCTTCTTTGGTTCCTTTTACAAAAACTTTGATCTCCTGCTCCGGATAAAAGGCCTTTACCAGAGAATGGATATCATAGGCATATCTGTCTTCATTTAACGTTACAATAATCATCTTTTTACTGGCAGTAGGGATTGTACTGCTTCTCCCTTCCAATTGTAGTAATATCTCCGTGTCCCGGATAAACTTTTGTATCTTCCGGAAGGACAAAGAGTTTTTCTTTCACAGAGCGTACCAGACTGCTCATGCTGCCGGTCGGGAAATCTGTTCTGCCGACCGATTCCTCAAACAGCGTATCGCCGGAGAATAAGAAACCGCCCTCTTTACAGTAATAGCAGCATCCGCCTACAGTATGCCCTGGCGTTGCAATGACCTGAAATGAAATCCCCGCAGTTTCCACTGTCTGTCCGTCTGTCAGCCATTCATCCGCTTCGATCGTCACAACAGGGGGCATCTGGGCAGACAGGTTTAGCTCCGGCGTCCGGCAGACTTTCTTCTCTTCTGCCAATGCATACACCTTTGCGCCGGATGCTTTTTTTAATTCTACTGCGCCGCCAATATGGTCAAAATGACCGTGTGTCAGAAGAATCGCTTCCACAGTAAAGTCCTTTTCGGAGAGCAATTTGAAAATCCCTGCTCCGTTTTCCGCAGGATCGACTACGACCGCCTTTTTCCCGCCTTCCCGGTATAAAAAATAACAGTTTGTTGCGCAGACACCCATCGTCTTTCGCCCAATTTTAATTTCAGACATTCGTTTTCCTTTCCCAGAAGCCAAGCGGCAAATCGCTATTTTCCGATAGCATTGCAAACGTTGAAACGCCGCCAATTCCATATCGGCTTTCCCAATACCTGCTCGTACCTGCCGCCGGCATCGCATCAGCCCGTTGTACGCTCAATATCGATGACGCTTTCGATGTTGCGCAGCTTCGCTACGATCTGATTTAACTCTTCCCTGCTGCTGATCTCAAATGAAGTAGACAATGTAGCAATTCCCTGCTTGTTCGTTCTCGTATTCATCGTCTGGATATCAATATTGCGCTCCGTCAGCGTTTTACTGATGTCTGCTAAAAGTCCGCTTCTGTTATGTGCAAAGATATTGATCTCCGCCATATATTTCTCACCATCTGCGCCAGTATCTGAGGGCTCCCACTCCGCTTCAATGAGTCTGGCACGTTCGATCTCCGGCAGGTTTAATACATTGATACAGTCCGTCCGGTGGATCGAAATCCCCCGTCCTCTTGTCACAAAGCCGACGATCTCATCCCCGGGCACAGGAGAGCAGCATTTGGAAAAACGTACTGCCACGTCATGAATCCCCTTGACCACGATGCCGTTTTTACTGTGGGGGTGCATCTGCTTCGCCTGATTGGCATTATTTTCTGCAATGGAGGCAAGCACTTCTTCATTGGTCATCACCTTCGGATGGTCTTTCTCATAAAGCTCCTGCATCCGATTGGCGATCTGACCTTCCTTGAGCGCTCCATGTCCGATCGCCGCCAGCACGCTGTCCCAGTCCATAAAGCCGTATTTCTTCATGACAGCCGCCTGATATTCCGGCTTCATAATTTCGCCCAGGTTGATCGAACGTGCCTTACAGTAGGTGTTGAACTGATCCTTGCCCTTAGTGATATTTTCTTCCTTGACTTCGTTTTTGAACCACTGGTTGATCTTGTTTTTCGCCTGCGTACTCTTGACTACCGTAAGCCAGTCACGGCTCGGTCCCTTGGAATTCTGCGAAGTCAGAATTTCCACGCGGTCGCCGTTTTGGATTTCGTAATCGATCGTCACAAGCTTTCCGTTGACCCGCGCCCCGATCATCTTGTTGCCAACTGCAGTATGGACGTTGTAGGCAAAATCAATGGGTGTAGAGCCTGCAGGCAAGGTCTTGACGTCGCCGGTCGGCGTAAAACAGTATACGCTGTCGGAAAACAGATCCAGATCGCTTTTCAGCATGTTCATGAATTCTTTGTTATCCGACATCTCGCGCTGCCATTCCAGAATCTGACGCAGCCATGCCAGCTTTTCTTCTTCCTGTGCCTCAACCTTTTTGCCGTCGGAGGCTTCTTTATATTTCCAGTGGGCGGCGATACCGTATTCCGCCACACGATGCATTTCATAAGTTCTGATCTGAATCTCGAAGGGCTGCCCGGAGCTTCCAATCAACGTCGTGTGCAGAGACTGATACATGTTTGCCTTGGGCATCGCAATATAATCCTTGAAACGCCCCGGAATCGGTTTGTACATCTCGTGGATCACGCCCAGCGCCGCATAACAGTCCTTAACCGTATCTACGATAATCCGGACAGCAAACAGGTCATAAATCTGGTCGATGGTCTTATGCTGATTCTTCATCTTTTTGTAAATGCTGAAGAAATGCTTGATACGACCGTCAATCTTAGCTTCGATTCCCGCCTTTTTGATGTGCTCGGAAACCTCGTCCACGATTCCCTGAATATACTTTTCGCGCTCGCTTTTGCGCATCGCGATCTTGTCCACCAGATCATAATAAACGTCCGGTTCGAGATATTTTAACGAAAGATCGTCCAGTTCTACCTTGATCTTGGAAATACCGAGACGCTGTGCAATGGGCGCATAGATGTCCATCGTCTCCCGCGCAATCCGGATCTGCTTTTCGTGGGGCATATGCTTGAGGGTGCGCATATTGTGGAGGCGGTCCGCCAGCTTGATCATGATTACGCGGATATCCTTCGCCATCGCCATGAACATCTTGCGCAGGTTCTCCGCCTGCATCTCCAGCTGTGCTTCTGTCTTATTGCCGGAATTGTCCGCAAGATGCAGATGCTGCAGCTTGGTCACGCCGTCCACCAAAAAGGCAACGTCCGTTCCGAACTGTTCTCCGACCTGTTCGACCGTCATCACGGTATCTTCCACCACATCGTGCAGAAGTCCCGCCACGATCGTCTCCTTATCCAGCTCCAGATCCGCCAGGATAATCGCCACGCACAGCGGATGGATGATGTAAGGCTCGCCGGATTTACGCACCTGTCCCTGATGGGCGTTATCTGCCAGCCGATACGCTTTTTCAATCATGGAAATATCATCCGAAGGATGATACTTGCGCACCCGCTCGATCAGGTCCTGATATAGTTCTTCCGGGCTTATAAATTCCTGAATGCTCTCAATTCGTCCGTCATCCAGCACCAGCTTGGTTTTCGGCTCTTTTGATCTGTCTTCCGTTCTATCCATCTTCCGCACACCTTACCATCGTCCAGTTTTATCAGTTTCTGCCAAAAAAGAGTTACGTCGTAACTCTTTTTCGAAAATCAATTATTTGGTTACAGTTCACTCATGGTTTTTGTGGGCAGATTCCATGCTCGCATAAGAAGCTGTGCACAAGAAGCCACGAGTAAACTGTAATATTATTTGCCTTCATATACAATTGCGGAATCCAGACGATATCCTGCAATTGCTTCTCTTCCCTTCAGTCCTGCCAGCTCGATCAAAACCAACACGCCTGCAACCTCGCCGCCCAGTCTCTCTACCAGGGAGATCATCGCCTGAGTCGTGCCGCCGGTTGCGATCAGGTCATCTACGATCAGCACTTTCTGTCCGGGCTTAATAGAGGTCTTGTGCATTTCGATCACTGCCGTGCCGTATTCCAGAGAATATTCCTGAGACACGGTTTCACAGGGCAGCTTACCCTTTTTGCGGATCAGTGCAAAGGGCTTATGCAGGTTATATGCGATGGGTGCACCGAAAATAAAGCCTCTGGACTCTGCGCCTACGACTACGTCAAACTCCAGATCCTTTACCAGATCCTGCATGGTATCGATTGCAAGGTGCATGCCGTCAGCATCCTCCAGCACGCTCGTAACATCTCTGAAAATAATTCCCTCCTGCGGGAAATCCGGTATACTTCTTACATATTCTTCCAGTTTTTTCATTTTTCTATGCCTCTTTTTCTTCTCTTTTCTATAAAATAGAACCCTGTCAAACGGGACTTATCGATGTTATCATTATATTATTTTCCTTCATTAAAGTCAATACAGCCGAAAGCCCGGATTTTCCCTGCCATGACAGCATCTGAAAAATCCGGGCTTTTTTATTCCTTATTCTGATGAAAAAATGTTATTGTACCAGCCTGTGCTTTGTTTCAACCTCTGCTACGCCTTATAAGTGGTTCACCACACCCGTAAAGAGGATTTGATCGCCTGCGTCTTCGCCGTTTCCGGTTAAAACAAACGCGAACGGGCTGTCAAAGGTAAGCTCTATCGGATCGGTTTCGGGCATCAGCGCCATTTTTTCCAATCCCATCACGGTAACTGCGGCAGCTGTCAGTCCGTTTTCGTCCACCTCAACCATTGCACTCTGCAGTGCACTCGAAATATAGAGAGCCTCGTTATCCAGAACCTCTGTCAGTGCAGCGTCTGTTGCCTGCATCAGCGGAATCCCCATGGCTTCCAGAGCCTCTTTGATCGAGAATACATTGCTTTCCAGCTTAAACTTGGGCAAAGAAAGCTGTACGCAGCGGTAATCCGCTCCGCTGATTTTCTGCAGCTTTTCTGTCGTCAGGCTCTGCAGTACCTCTTCCGCACTATAGCCGTCTTTGGGCAGGCACAGTACCATCTGCCCTCCGCTTGTCGTCCAGAGCACGATAGCCTGCATCGTCTCGTCCTCATAATAAATGCCGTCGCTTAGCTTCTGATTCATAAACTCTGCATTCTCGTCCTGCTTTGCGCCGTGGAACGTGCCCTCCGTCGTATTTTCTTCCAAAAACGGGCTGCTCCAGCTGTCCGAAAAATACAATGCATTCGCAATCGCCGCTACCGTATCCGCATCGAAGGAGTCCACAATCTCTACAATCTTTCCATCGGTCTTCTCTGAAGCCCAGCTGTTGATGGCATTTGCTGCAGAGGAATCCGAAAAGTCAACAGAAAAGAGTTTTCCATCGTAGTTGTCCGAAAACAGCTGTTCAAACGTCTGATTTACCGCTGCATCCTTTTGAACAAACAATGCATTTGCGTTTTTCAGTGGGCTTTCAAACGTTTCTCCATATTCTTCGTAGCTTTTTCTGCGTTCCTCCTGGGAAAGCCCGGCATTGACCGCCTTTACCGTCTGATTTAACGTTTCAGTGTCGATTCCGGCTTCGCCGATCACTTTTAACAGCTGTTCCTGTGTTGCCCCGCTGCAGCCGTTTACCAGCGCCGCCAGGGGCAGCCATGCGGAATACGGGGATGCGATCAGGTTTTCTCCCTCTTTTTTCTGCTTCAGCAAAGCATCCGTAAAACGCAGTGCAAAGCCGTTTTCCTCATCCCGCGCAACATCCTGATCCTGTGTCTTATCAGCCGTCTGATTGTTTTCATCCGTTTCAGACGTCTGATCCTGTTTTTTTGAATCGCTTGTCTCCATAGACTGTGCTTCTTCCGTTTCCGTCCGGGTCTGTGCAGGCTCTTCCCCGATACGCTTTTGTCCGCAGCCGCTAAATAACATTCCCTGTGCCAGCAGGCTCAGGCTCATAAAAAGTGCAAGCATCTGTTTTTTTCTCATATCCGAAAATTCCTTCCTATATGGTGTTGTAAAATCGACAGTTTTTCAACCCTTCCGACAGGAAATCGTCCTGCCGCAGGATTCTTTTGTGCCCTGCTATCTACATACACGCAGACAGCTGCCGTCCGGTTTCACATAGTTTGAAAATTTTTAAAAAAATTTCAGGTTGCCATATAGTCTGTCCTTCACGATACCAAAACATTCCCGCAGCACATTATTGGGCAGAAAATAAACACCGGAATCCGCAGAAATCCCGACCGGATCTAAAAAGCCCTGCTGTTTTGCCAGCTGCAGGCTTCTGTAAACATGAAAATTGCTTGTCACAATACCGACCTTCTGAACCTCCTGCGGAATCAGCTTTCTGGAAAAGCGCAGATTTTCTACGGTGTTGGTGGACTGGTCTTCTAAAATCAGCCGTTTGGGGTCAATTCCTTTTTTTACCAGATCATCATACATACCCTGTGCCTCACTGACCGGCTCGTTGCTGCCCTGCCCGCCGGACAGTACGCAGAGCGTCTCCGGATTTTCCGTCAGATAGGTATATGCCCGACGCAGCCGCTTTTCCAGAACGACACTAGGCCCGTTCGGCTTCATCTGTGCACCCAACACAATAAGATAGGAAAGCTGCTGCTCCCCTTTTGCAGAAAATGTGCTGCCAATCAGGACCAACAGAGCGCACAGACAGGTAATCCCCACGCCTGCAAGCACGCCGATTCCCGCCCGCAGTCCGATTGGCAAACGCATCCAGAGCCCTTTTTGTACAAAAAAGCCGAACAGACCAAACAGTGCCGTCCCTGCCAGCCAGATCAGGTAAAATTTCGTTCCGGCAGCCTTGGTTGCAACCACACCAACACAATATACCAGACACAGTGCCGCCAGCACATAACAGAGCATCGCCATCTTCATTCTCCTCGTCCGCTTCTTCTCCATTTTAATCTCCATCCCGCATACAGTTTTATCCAAACGGTTTACTCGTTTCGAAACAGATCATAATTGATCTTTTTGTAAAAGAGACGCTCGATTTCCTTTCGGTCTTCCATGTGCAGACCCAGAATCCACATGATCTTCGCAAGCACCGCTTCCAGTGTCATGTCGTAGGTTTCCAGAAACGGCAGCTGCTCCCGCGCTGCGCGCCCCACCACATAGGTGTCCATGCTGCTGCCCTCATACGTCACCTGCGTCGCCATGATCAGGATCTTTTCATGCGCCTTGTAATGCTGCATTTCCTCCAAAAGCGCCTGACGCAGACGATCCGGCAATCCACCGACGCCGAATCCTTCAATAATAACACAGTCATACACGCTCAAAATATGCGGAATGATCTCCGTGGACATCCCCGGTGTCAGTTTTAACAAAAACACCTTCCGATCCATCCGGTTAAAGAAACGCACCGGACCGCAGATATCCTTCTGGATATAATAGACCACCGTGTTGTCGTGAATCTGCCCAAGCACCGGAAAATTGATGCTGGAAAAAGCGTTAAAGCTCTTGGAGCGCTCTTTCTTCGCCCGGGTGCCGGCGATGACTTCCCCGCCGA
>OLSO01002297.1_pt1 | contig 12001 bp, 13 predicted proteins | sample 1672441 | NCBI WGS metagenome assembly OLSO01 (sample SAMEA3136686, study PRJEB25190) | human gut metagenome | biome: human gut; feature: human-associated habitat; material: faeces | place: Austria | collected 2013 | reverse complement strand
GCAAGATTGTAGATCATGGCAAAGAAATCTGCTTCCCAAGTGGAATGGAAGAGATGGGACCAGTTACAAAGAAACTGTATGAGACATTGACAGGAATCCAGATGGGTCACATTGAAGCGCCAGAGGGCTGGATCTGCAAGATCTGCTAGGATTGTGAGCGTGCAGGGCAGAACAATCAACAGGCATTGGATTCGTATGAGTTAAAATAAAACAAAATTCACATGCCAGATCAGGTTGACGGGAAAATGAGAATTTTGTAAAATAATGTCAAGACATATGGAGCGGGACAGAAACGCGAAAATCTGTCCCGCTCTTTTCGCAATATGATATAGAAACTGTGAATGTCAGATTTGAATTCGCATACAGAAAATAAAAGAACAGAGGTTTTGAAGTATGAAGACTTACGATGTGACGGCACTTGGTGAATTACTTATTGATTTTACGGAAAATGGAATTAGCGGACAAGGTAATCCAGTTCTGGAGGCAAATCCCGGAGGAGCACCATGCAATGTATTATCTATGCTGTCAAAGCTTGGGCATAAAGGAGCATTTATCGGAAAAATCGGTGATGATATGTTTGGCAATCAGCTGACTTATGCAATTAAAGAAGTAGGAATTGATACAACAGGACTGAAGCGTGATTCACAGGTACATACAACACTTGCATTTGTACATACATTGGAAGACGGGGACAGGGAGTTTTCATTTTACCGGAATCCGGGAGCGGACATGATGCTTTCGGAATCAGATATTGATGAGACACTGATTAAAGACAGCAAAATATTTCATTTTGGCTCATTATCTATGACAGACGAAGTGTGTCGGAAGGCAACGAGAAAAGCAATTGAGATTGCAGAAAAGTCTGGTGCAATCCTTTCGTATGATCCAAATTTAAGAGAGCCGCTTTGGAAATCAATGGACGAAGCGAAAGAACAGATTTTATATGGAATGCAGCATTGTAATGTTCTGAAAATATCGGATAATGAGATTCAGTGGCTGACCGGAATGGAAGACTATGATGCGGGGATTCTGCTTTTGATGGAAAAGTATCATATTCCATTGATTCTGTTATCTATGGGCAAGAATGGCAGCAGAGCTTATACAGACAAGTTCCGAGTGGAACGACCGGCATTTGTGACAGAAGATACCATAGAGACGACTGGGGCAGGAGATGCATTTTGCGGTTGTATCCTGCATTACATACTGGAACATGGATGGCGTGAATACAATGAAAAAGAACTTGGAGAGATGCTGGAGTTTGCCAATGCAGCAGCATCTATCGTAACAACAAGAAAAGGGGCGCTTCGGGTAATGCCCAAGTTAGAGGAGATTTCGCATGTGCAAAGAGGAGTGTAAGTCAGAAGAAATGAAATATCGCCTGGCGGAAGCTGTGAAAGTCTGCATGAAGACGACATCGGTGGAGAAGATTACGGTAAAGGAAATCGTAGATGCGTGCGGAACGACCAGACAAACATTTTACCGGCATTTTCAGGATAAATATGACCTGGTTAACTGGTATTTTGATAAGATCCTTCTGGAATCATTTGAACATATGGGAGAAGGCGAGACCATCTATGAAGGACTGGTGAAAAAATTCCAGTATATTCAGAAAGAGAAACTTTTCTTTAAAATGGCATTTAAATCTGATGATCAGAACTGTCTGAGAGACCATGATTTTGAACTGATCCTGGCATTTTATTCAGACCGGATCCAGGAAAAATCCGGAAAGCCATTGTCGGAAGATTTAAAATTTCTGCTGGAAATGTATTGCCAGGGTTCTATTTACATGACTGTACAGTGGGTATTTGGAAGAGTGAAACGTACGCCGGAGGAACTGGCAGCAGATCTCGTGAAAGCGATGCCAGAGGAACTGGCGGGAGTCTTTGAAGGGCTGGATCTTCTATAATCCATTCGCGTTACATTTTCACAATTTTGTAACTTTCATTTTGGGGGCAATATTGTTAAAATAAAAACATAAAAGCTGAATGAAAGCAAATCATGTCATGTAAGAAAAGGAGAGATTGAAATGGCAAACAGAATTATGCTGAATGAGACATCTTATCACGGAGCAGGAGCAATCAAGGAGATTGCAACAGAAGCAAAGACAAGAGCATTTAAGAAAGCATTTGTATGCTCTGATCCAGACCTTATTAAATTTGGGGTAACAAAAAAGGTAACAGATGTATTAGATGAGGCTGGACTCGTATATGAGATTTATTCTGACATCAAAGCCAATCCTACGATTCAGAACGTACAGAATGGTGTTGCAGCATTTAAGAAGGCTGAGGCTGATTACATTGTAGCAATCGGTGGAGGATCTTCCATGGATACAGCAAAAGCAATCGGTATCATTATTGCTAATCCGGAATTCGAGGATGTAAGAAGTCTGGAAGGTGTTGCGCCAACTAAGAAACCTTGTGTACCGATCATAGCAGTTCCGACAACAGCAGGTACAGCAGCAGAGGTTACAATCAACTATGTAATTACAGATGTAGAGAAGAAGAGAAAATTTGTCTGTGTTGACCCACATGATATGCCAGTCATCGCAGTTGTAGACCCGGATATGATGTCCTCTATGCCAAAAGGACTGACAGCTTCCACAGGTATGGATGCTCTTACACATGCAATCGAAGGATATACAACAAAGGCTGCATGGGAAATGACAGATATGTTCCATATCAAAGCAATCGAGATTATTTCCAAATCCTTAAGAGGAGCAGTTGCAAATGAGAAAGAGGGTCGTGAGGGAATGGCTCTTGGACAGTATATCGCAGGAATGGGATTCTCAAATGTAGGTCTTGGAATTGCTCATTCTATGGCTCATACACTTGGAGCTGTTTATGACACACCACATGGTGTTGCATGTGCTATGATGCTTCCAATCGTTATGGAGTATAATGCTGAATGCACAGGCGAGAAATACAAAGAGATCGCAAGAGCTATGGGTGTCAAAGGTGTTGATGATATGTCTGTAGAAGAATACAGAAAAGCAGCAGTAGACGCTGTTTCGCAGCTTTCTATCGACGTTGGAATCCCAACAAAACTGGAAGCGTTAAAAGAAGAGGATCTTGACTTCTTAGCTGAGTCTGCACACGCAGATGCATGCGCTCCGGGTAATCCGAAAGATGCAAGTGTTGAAGATCTGAAGAATCTGTTCAGAAAATTAATGTAATGATGCCAGAGTCGAAAGCAGGTTGAAATCTGTAGGCATCATGAGTAAATAAAGGAGAATCCCTGGCATCGATGGGTGATGTCAGGGATTCTCCTTTGTTGCCAAGCATACGACAAAAAGGTTCGGGGGACCTTTTTTAGTTTGTTACATTTTAAATATTTTTTTACTTCTTATGAATGTTAACAGACTCCAGAAAATCAGTCCGCAAAATGTAATCAAAATTCCAAGTAATGTGTCATTTACAGATAATTCTAAAAATACGTCTCCTTCTCGAATTCGGAAAATTCCGTCGATAATCCACATCAGTGTAGCACTCCAATACATCAGTGCCAGCCGGTCTAATTGAAACATGGCCGGAAGAGTGGGATATAAAAAGCATAATCCAGTCACGATGATTGCTACAATGCAGGTGAGAATTAGGCACATAACTTATCCCTCCTTTACTGCATCAGACAGAAGAGAGCGATTTTTATCCTGTACATAACAGACAGAGACGCCAATCAGCCATGCGGCTGTTACGGCAAACGCCATAGCGGTGCCGACGGTAGCAATCTCATACAGCATCGGAAGAATTCCGTCCGGATTCTTAAATGCGGTGAAAAATGGAAACCATGGAACAATCTCTCCGTGCCAGATATGCTCAATAAGAAGCAGGAAACTTCCGCCCCATAAAAGTGTACTGAGTTTTTGAAGCTTTGACATCAGATAATCGGAATATATAATATTCGGGGCAGAAGTATATTCTGTCTGCTGCAAATGTTCTGTTGTCTGATTAGAACATAACTGATTTTTCATTTTCCTTTCGTGTGTGTGCCGAACTGCTGAGATAACTGCAGCTTCAACAGCCGTAGCTACAAAACATGCCATATGAATTCCTCCTTTAAATCTTAACTTAAATAAAAAATAGCACACTATAATTCATGCGTCAAGCATATTTAAAATAAGTTGATTTGGAACTGGCTATACCAGATGTCAAAAAGGTAAAATGATGAATATTATAAAAATAGATAATACATATAGTAAGATATGTATAAAAACTGCAATATAAATTGACATAAATTATGCAAAATACTATAATAATAAAAAATGACAAAAATTGGAATGACCAGTAAAAGGAGGAGATGAGATGGAGAAGTTCAGAACCTTGGAGATTAAGCAGAGTGTATTTGCAGATAATGACAGACGGGCAGATGAAGTCCGAAGACAGTTAAAGAAAAAGAAAGTATTTCTTTTAAATCTTATGTCATCGCCTGGCTCTGGAAAGACGACAACTCTGACAAGAACTATTGAAAACTTAAAGGATCAGATCCGAATCGGAGTTATGGAGGCAGATATTGATTCTGATGTGGACGCAAAGACAATTTCAGAACTCGGCGTAAAAGCAATTCAGTTACATACAGGGGGGATGTGCCATCTGGACGCAGATATGACGGCACAGGGGCTGGAAGGATTGGAGACTGGAGATATTGACCTTGCAATCCTGGAAAATGTAGGAAATCTCGTCTGTCCGGCGGAATTTGATACAGGGGCAGTGAAGAATGCTATGATCTTAAGTGTGCCGGAAGGTGATGATAAGCCGTTAAAATATCCGCTGATGTTTTCTATTTGCGATGTAGTTCTTATTAATAAAATAGATGTGCTGCCATATTTTGATTTTGATATGGACAAATGTAAAGAAAATATTCTTATGCGTAATCCGAATGCGAAGATTATACCAATCTGTGCGAAGACCGGAGAGGGAATCGAGGCGTGGAACAGCTGGCTTTTAGAAGAAGTGAAGAACTGGCAGAAATAACAATGTCTGATAAAGAAGGAGTGTAATTATGGCCGAAGAAAGAGAACTTATTTTAAAACTAGGACAGAAGATCACGGATAGAATTGGACATAAGGTGACGGTGGAAGATCCGGAATACTGGGGACTTGCAGGAGTTGTGACAGATGAGATGGCAGAAATCGCACTAAAGATGAAAGTGCGCAAGCCAATGACATTTTCACAATTACTGAAAGCAACCGGTAAGAATGCAGAAAAGCTTCAGGGGTTGCTGGACGAGATGAGTAAAATCGGACTTCTGGAGTACAACTGGGAGAATAATGAACACGAAAAGCAGTATGTACTTCCGATGTTCGTACCAGGTAGTGCAGAATTTCTGAACATGAATGAAGAAAGGCTGAAAGAACACCCGGAACTGGCACATTTCTTTGAGAGAATGTCAAGACTTCCACTTGAGAAGGTAACACCGATGGTTCCCCAGGGCGGAGCCGGAATCGGAATGCATGTCATTCCTGTGGAAAAGGCAATTGAGATGGAAAATCAGTCGGTGGATATTGAACACATTTCCCATTGGCTGAAAAAATATGATGGAAAATATGCGGCAAGCCCGTGTTCCTGTCGTCTTTCCAGAAGAACTTACGGCGAAGGCTGTGCAGACGATCCGGCAGACTGGTGTATTGCGGTCGGAGACATGGCAGATTATGTTGTAGAGACGCAGAAAGGCGGAAGATATATCACCTATGATGAAGTCATGGATATTCTGAAACGTGCAGAGGACAATGGATTCGTGCATCAGATTACGAACATCGATGGTGAAAATAAGATATTTGCAATTTGTAATTGTAATGTGAATGTCTGTTATGCGCTTCGGACTTCCCAGCTTTTTAATACTCCGAATATGTCACGTTCTGCTTATGTAGCGAGAGTGACACCGGTGGATTGTGTGGCCTGTGGACGGTGCGTGGAGTATTGCCCGGCAGGAGCTGTAAAGTTGGGACAGAAGCTTTGCACGAAAAATGGTCCGGTAGAATATCCGAAGCAGGAGCTTCCGGACGCAGCAAAGTGGGGACCGGAAAAATGGACAGAAGACTACCGGAACAAGAATCGGATCAACTGTTACGATACGGGTACGGCACCTTGTAAGACTGCCTGTCCGGCACATATTGCTGTTCAGGGATATTTGAAAAAAGCAGCGCAGGGAAAATATCAGGAAGCACTGGCACTGATCAAGAAAGAAAATCCATTCCCGGCAGTCTGCGGAAGAATTTGTAACAGAAGATGTGAGCAAGCCTGTACGAGAGGAACTATGGATCAGGCAGTTGCTATTGATGAAGTGAAGAAGTTTATCGCAGAGCAGGATCTGCATGCCCGGACGAGATACATACCGCCAATCATTCCACCGACTTCCGGAAGATTGTTTGATGAAAAGATTGCCATTATCGGAGCCGGTCCGGCAGGGCTTAGCTGTGCATTTTATCTTGCAGAAAAAGGATATCACCCGGTAGTATTTGAAAAAAATCAGAAGCCAGGAGGAATGCTCCGCTACGGAATTCCATCATTTAAGTTGGAAAAAGATGTTATTGATGCTGAGATTGATGTGATGAGGCAGATGGGTGTTGAAATTCGCTGTGGAGTAGAAGTAGGAAAAGATGTTACCTTTGAGGAACTTCGAAAAGAAGGTTATCAGGCATTTTACATTGCTGTCGGCTGCCAGGGTGGAAGACTTCCGGGAGTTCCAGGAGAGGACGCGGAAGGAACTATGACGGCGGTAGAGTTACTTCATAAAGTGAGTGAGGACGAAAGCTATCCGGTTTCCGGAAATGTAGTTGTCATCGGTGGCGGAAACGTTGCCATTGACGTGGCGAGAACAAGTATTCGGTGCGGTGCAGATTCTGTCCAGATGTACTGTCTGGAAAGCCGTGAGATTATGCCTGCATCTTCAGAAGAGATCGAAGAGGCAGAGGAAGAAGACATTCAGGTACACTGCGGCTGGGGACCGAAAGAGGTATTGACAGAAGATGGAAAAGTTGCGGGGATCATTTTGAAAAAATGTTTGTCCGTATTCGATGAAAATGGACGTTTTGCTCCGGTATATGATGAAAATGATGTCAGGACAGTTCCTTGTAATCACGTATATTTCAGCGTTGGCCAGAGTATTTTATGGGGGAATCTTCTGGAAGGCTCCAAAGTTGAACTTGGCCGGGGGAATGGTGCGGTGGCAGATCCGCTGACATATCAGACAGCAGAACCTGATATATTTGTCGGTGGTGATGTGTATACTGGACCGAAATTTGCGATTGATGCGATTGCAGCCGGAAAAGAAGGCGCCGTTTCCATTCACCGGTTCGTACAGCCGAACAGCAGTCTGACAATTGGAAGAAATCGCCGTGAGTTCGTGGAGCTGGACAAAGAGAATCTGGACATTTCTGAGTATGACAATGGATCCAGACAGGTTTCCGGAATAAAAAAGAACATGGATTCGAAACATTCGTTCCGTGATGTACACCTGACATTTACTGAAGAACAGGTGAAGGCGGAGACTGCCAGATGTCTTGGCTGTGGAGCTTCTATTGTGGACGAGAATAAATGTATCGGTTGTGGTGTTTGTACAACAAAATGTGAATTTGATGCCATTCATCTGTTCCGTGAAAATCCTGGCTGTAGCAAGATGATTAAATCAGAAGATAAGATGAAAGCAATCCTGCCATATGCAGCTAAACGTGCCATTAAGATCAAATTTGGCAAGAAAGAGAAGTAAAACTATGCATGAGCTTGGAATTGTATTTCATATTATTGACAGTCTGGAAAAAATTGCAGCAGAAAATCAGCTGACTGAGATTGCAAGTGTGACCCTGGAAATCGGGGAAGTGTCCGGAGTTGTAGATTCTTATCTGAAAGACTGCTGGAAATGGGCAGCCGGCAAACATGATTTTTTAAAAGGTGCAGAATTGATTACGCAGGAGATACCTGCAGTAACTTACTGTGAGGACTGTCAGAAAACTTATGGTACAGTGGAACACGGGCGGATCTGTCCATTTTGTTCCAGTGAACATACATATCTACTTGCGGGAAATGAGTTCAATATTAAAGAAATCGAAGCCTGTTGAGCAGGTTACAAAAGAGAAGGAGGAATGAGACATGTTGTTTCAAATTTATGGAGATGGTGCAGGCTGGCAGTTGTTAGGCTGGGTGTTAGTATTTGCAGGGCTTGTGTTTGCAAATGAGTTCGCCAGAAGAAGTAAAATGGGAGGAATTATTTGTTTCATAGTGGTTCCGGCAATTTTAACCGTGTATTTTATCGCAATTTATGTGTGCGCTGCACAGGGAATGGAATGGGCGCTGAATAATCCGACTTACGTCCATATGACGAGCTGGTTCCATTATGCAAAATTATATGCTGCAACGGCTGGCTGTATCGGATTTATGATGTTAAAATATAAATGGGGCATCGGAAAAACAGACTGGTTCAAGGTATTCCCATTTGTGATTGTAGCAATCAATATTTTAATTGCAGTTGTCAGCGATTTTGAATCAGGTGTGCGTGGCGCAATGGCGCTTGCAGAGTACGGAGACCGCTGGTGGCTTTCTTCCGAAAATGTATGGCTGTATGGTGGCTGGTGGAACTGGGTCAACGGTATTGCAGGAATTTTGAATATTTTCTGTATGACAGGCTGGTGGGGGATTTATTCTTCCAAGGATAAGAAAGATATGCTTTGGCCGGATATGACATGGTGTTTCATTATTGCATATGATCTTTGGAATTTTGAGTATACATACAATAACCTTACGACACATACATGGTATTGTGGACTGGCGCTTCTTCTTGCACCAACATTTGCAAATGCACTTTGGAATAAAGGTGGCTGGATTCAGAACCGTGCCAATACACTTGCGCTGTGGTGTATGTTCGCACAGGTATTTCCATTATTCCAGGATGCAAGTAGATTTTCTGTAATTCCGGTACTCTATGCAGATGGAATTATGGACAGTGCAGTTCGTCCTACGGCAGCAAACCCAACCATGCAGGGTGTAGTAGCGATTATTGCGCTTGTGGCAAATGTACTTTGTCTGGCATTTATTATCAAACGGGCAAAAGAGCAGAAAAAGAATCCATATAAGAATGAAATATTTACAAATCAGAAAGATTTCCAAATTGCAATGGCAAGAGCGGAGTAAGTTGCAATAGAATATCAGATTGTAGCGGCAGGAGCTTGGCAAACTGGAAAAGATTACGATTAGAAAGAGACGAGGACAGTAGATGGAGTTTCAGAAAATTAGTTCACCGTCGCTCCGGGAACTTTTTGTGGAGCAGGTACAGCATATGATTTTATCGGGGAAATTAAAGATTGGCGAAAAGTTACCGCCAGAGCGCCAGCTTGCGCAAGAGATGCAGGTAAGCCGTGCGGTAGTGAATGGAGGAATTACGGATTTGGAAAGAATGGGATTCCTTGTTGTGAAGCCGCGAAGCGGCACATATGTCGCTGATTACCGGAGAAAAGGAACGATAGAGACACTGTTGTCCATTATGAAGTATAACGGAGGAAGTCTCCGTAATGATGAAATCCGGTCGATTTTTGAAGTGAGAATTGCATTGGATACATTAGCCGTACGTCTTTGTGTGCCGACAATCTGTGATGAAGAGATAGAACTCTTGCATCAAAAAGTCTGTGATATTAAGGAGGCAGAGAAGATTTCAGAAGCTATACAGGCAGCTTTTGAATTTCAACATGAGTTTGCATTGATGTCTGGAAATACATTGATTCCATTGATCGTACAGTCTTTTAAGACTCCTATATTTTCTATGTGGGAAAGATATTGCATGTTATACGGGGTAGAAGCTTTATATGAGAGCAATTATAAAATGTGGATATATATCAGGGACAGAGATGTAGAAGGCGCTGTAGCATGGATCGAGTATTCAATGAATAACTGTATTGAAGGAAACCAGCAGATTTATTATGAATAAAATGTAGTTTTAGAGTAAACAGCATATAACAGTTGACAACTGTTATATGCTGTTTTATACTGTTTATAACGAAGGAGGAGTTTTATGGATATCATAGTGAATCATTCATCCATGCAGCCAATCTATGAACAGATTGGAAATCAGATAAAAGAAAAGATCATGCATGGTATATTAAAAGCAGATACCCCACTCCCATCAGTTCGTACTTTAGCTAAAGAACTTAAGGTCAGTGCACTGACCGTGAAAAAAGCATATGATGCTCTGGAAGAAGAAGGATTTGTAATTACGATTCATGGAAAAGGAAGTTTCGTAGCATTTGCAGATCAGGGGCTGATGCTGGAGGAGAAGAAAAAGGAAGTGGAAGCTGATTTGGAGATGGCCATCCGAAAAGGCAAAAGCTGTGGAATGACGGATCAGGAATTACTGGAGTTGTTTCAGATTGTTTTGGAGGATTGATAAGTATGTTGAAATTTGAAGGTGTGAAAAAGCACTATAAAGATTTTGAACTGAATCTTACAATGGAAGTACCGGAAGGTTATGTTACCGGACTGATCGGAGCCAATGGTGCAGGAAAAAGTACAGCATTCAAAGCAGCATTAGGTCTGATCAGACCAGATGCAGGTGTTGTAAAGATGTTGGGAAAAAATGTAGAAGATTTTACAGTGCAGGATAAAGAGCGGATTGGAGTTGTTCTGGCTGATTCCGGTTTCAGTGGATATTTACGTGTGAAAGATATACTTCCGATGCTTGAAAGTATGTACCATAAGTTTCAGAAAGAAGATTTCCTGGAAATGTGCAAAAAATATCAGTTGCCATTAGACAAAAAAATCAAGGAATTTTCAACGGGAATGAAACGTAAATTACAGATTGCAGCGGCAGTTTCACATGGCGCAGATGTGTTGTTTATGGATGAATCGACCGCAGGACTGGACGTTATGGCAAGAGACGAGATGTTAGATATTTTACGAGAGTATATGGAAACACCAGGACGTTCTATTCTGATTAGTTCACACATTTCCACAGATCTGGAAGGAATCTGTGATGACATTTATATGATTGATGAAGGAAAGATTCTTTTGCATGAAGAGACCGACAAACTTTTGGATCAGTATGGACTTTTAAAGGTGAAGGCAGACCAGTACGAGGCGCTTGACAAGGCGTACATTTTGGCGCATAAGAAAGAAGAGTATGGTTATAGCTGCCTGACAAATGAACGGCAGTATTATCAGGAAAACTATCCAGATATCACCATTGAAAAAGGAAAAATTGATGATGTGATCATTATGATGAAAAGGGGGCAGCAAGAATGAAAGGATTGTTGATCAAAGATTACAAACTCATGTTGGGACAAAAATCCTTTTTGGGAATGGCAGCTCTTATGGCGGTATTATATCTCATTATTTACAAAGACCCTATAGTTGCTGTTGTATTTATTACGGTCATGTGTACTATGTTTACCGTTAGTACACTAAGTTATGACGAATATGAAAATGGAATGGCTTATTTGTTTACACTTCCAATCAGTAGAAACACATATGTATTAGAAAAGTATGCATTTGCATTGGTGAATTGCATCGTGACAGGAGTGATCATGTATGCTATGGCATATGGATCCATTAAAATCCGCGGACTGGCAATATCACAAAGCGATATGTATTCAGGTCTGGCCGGTGCCTGCTTTGTATCAATTATTATGATAAGCTATATGATTCCGTTGTATATAAAGTTCGGAATAGAAAAGAGCAGAATTGTGTCAGTAAGCGGAATGGCAGCTATATTTTTAATACTGTACCTGGGAATAAAAATATCAAAAGAACGGAATGGGTCGATACTGAAAATCGTAAGTCGAGCTGAAAAATTAAGTGATGGAATTGTGATTTTACTGATTTTTGTAGTTTCGGTTATTCTAATTTGCATTTCAGTAGTGTGCGCAATGAAAGCAATGAAAAAGCGCGAATTTTAAAAAGGGACAGGTGTGAGAAACAGTAAAGACTGAGAATACGTGATGGTAAAAAAATTGGGGACGGGGTTTTTTTAGAAACAATGTCATTAAGTTAAGGATTTTAGTAGTGTGAAAAGTAGTTTTTTACTT
>OLSO01002294.1_pt1 | contig 12011 bp, 13 predicted proteins | sample 1672441 | NCBI WGS metagenome assembly OLSO01 (sample SAMEA3136686, study PRJEB25190) | human gut metagenome | biome: human gut; feature: human-associated habitat; material: faeces | place: Austria | collected 2013 | reverse complement strand
CCATGTGGACAGCGCCCGGGTCAGCGTGCCGAAGTTCGGCAGGAGCGAGGGCAGTAAAGCGGCGTGGGCGGCGAAAATTACTCCAAACGACTTCAAAATCTCCCGAGGAATCGGTGCGAGGGCAAAAAACTACGTTGTTGTTGACAAATCCACCGGAGAGGAATATTATTTTGTTGGGGGAACCAGAACACAGAATGCACAGGTTTTTGCTGAAAAAGGCGGCGTAAATCCACTGAGTGGGGAAGTTGCTCAGGGTCTGTCTGACGAATTTGGCGGCAAACCGGAGGACTGGCAGCACTGTAAGGCGAAAGGCTGGCTGGATGTCGACGGCGAAGCGGTGAAAGCAGAGGTTCACTGGTTCCAGAATGGCAGTGAAAAGGTCAAATTCAAGGTAAAGAGGTGGCTATATGACGAAGATTGATACCGTCCGTTATATCGGCGAAACATCCCCACTGGAATTGACCAACGGCAAGATTTATAAAGTCCTTTCCGTAGAGCGCGGATGGTATCGCGTTGTCGATGACACCGGCGAAGATTATCTTTATCCAGCTGGAAACTTTGAAATTATTGATTGAATCACGATGCACCCGCACCGTGGTTTTTGTTTACCCATCCAAAGCACTGTGCAAAAAATGCACGGTGCTTTTTTCATGCCGTCTTAGCTCATTCGGGAAGAGCGCCGGTCTCCAAAACCGGAAGCGGGAGGTTCGATGCCTCCCAGACGGTGCCACACAGCGGGCGGTGCGTACCCCGCCCAAGACCGAATACTGACAGCGAACAGTGTATAAAACTGTGGTCACACCCAACGAAAGGAGTTTCCACCATGAAACGCGAAGATGTGAAGAACAAGATCCCCGGCATTACCGAGGAACAGCTGAACTGGATCATGCAGGAGAACGGCAACGACGTCAACCGCGAAAAGGCCGCCGCCACTGTCCTGCAGGCCCAGCTGGACAACGCAAACGCCCAGCTCAAGACCGCCCAGGACGGCCTGAAAGCCTTTGAAGGCAAGAAGAAGCCCGAGGAGTACGAGGCCGAGCTGACCAAGCTGCAGGCGGACATGAAGGCCCAGGCGGACGGCTTTGCCTTTGACAGCGCCCTGAACACTGCCATCCTGGGCAAGAAGGGCCGCAGCGTCAAGGCGGTGCGTGCCCTGCTGGATCTGGACGCTCTGAAGGGCTCCAAGGACCGCAGCGCCGACATTGACAAGGCTCTGGACGACGCTGCCAAGGCCAACCCCTGGGCCTTTGGTGAAGACGGTGCCGCCGGCGTGGCCGTGGTCTCTACCGGCGCTGAGCATGGCGCACCGCCCGCCAACGAATCCAATGGTGTGGAAGCCGCCTTTAAGTCCCTGAATCCCGAACTGAACCTGTAAAACGAAAGGAGTTCAACATGGCACATGCAAATCAGGAGCGGTATTCCGCTCTGGTAGACGCAAAGCTGCGGGCCACTCTGGTCACCCGTGACGGTGCGATCTTCAACACCCGCTACGAGGGCAGCCCCAAGGCCGGCAAGGTCAAGATCCCGGTGCGTGACACCGAGGTGGCCGTCAAGGCATACGACAAGGCAAACGGCGTGGATGCCGATGCCGGCACCACCACCTATCTGGATCTGGACATCGACAACGACGAGGCTGTCAATGAGATCATCGACGGCTTTGACGCTGCATCCGTGCCCGACGGCATCACCGCCGAGCGTCTGGACAGCGCCGCCTACTCCATGGCCCTGTCCATCGACAAGAAGTCCATCGAGGCGCTGCAGAGTGCAACCGGTGCTACCATCAGCGCCACCAAGACCGCCTGCACCGCTTCCACCGCCTACAAAGAGGCTCTGGCCGCCAAGCGCACCCTGAGCCGCAACGGCGTGCCCCAGACCGGCCGCTTTATGATCGTCAGCCCTGAGTATCTGGAGATCCTCATGCAGGATGACAAGTTCATCAAGCAGGGTGACCTGTCCCAGCAGCTGGTGCAGACCGGTGCGGTGGGTCAGATCGCCGGCTTTGCGGTGTACGAATCCAACAACATGGACTTCGAGAACACCACCCGTGTCAGCACCAAGAAAACTACCACCGAGTTCATCTGCGGCCACCCCAACTGGTGCCACCGTGTGATGGAGTGGCAGACCCCCGTGCACCTGCAGGATCTGGGCGGCTCCGGCAAGTACATTGGCGCGTCCGCTGTGCAGGGCCGCAAGGTGTACGGCATCAAGGTGTCCAAGCCCAAGACCCTGTACATCAAGCGCATCGAGGCGTAAGGAGGGCCCCGCCCATGAACTACTGCACCTACCCGGAGTACCAGGCGGCGGGCGGCACGGTGAGTGAGCTGGCGTTCGGTGTGCTGTGCAGCCGGGCGTCCCGCCTCATCGACAGCGCTACCTTTGGCAAGGCGGAACCCCATGCCGCCGTGTGCGAGAGCTGCCGCCAGATGCTGGCGGATGCCTGCGCCCAGATCGTGGATCTGCTGGCTGCCCAGCTGGCTGTGGGTGCTGCACCGGGCGCACAGAGCGTCTCCAATGACGGCTATGCTGTGACCTTTGCGGCCAACACAAGCCTGTCCGCTGCCGTGCGTTTTGAAGCCTGGCATGTGCTGGAAGCCGCCCTCGGGTCTGACCCCCACGGCCTGCTGTACAGGGGGATCATGTGAGATGAACACGTCTGTTACCGTGGTGAACCTCATCCACGACCCCAAGGCCGACACTGATACGCCCAAGTGCTGGGTGTTCCCGGCCTGCAGCTGGCGGGAAAAGCTGGACACCTCCGGCACCGGCACCAGCAAGGACCCCGAGCGCACCATCCAAATCCGCATCCCGGCCAGCGTTTGCACCCTGGGCTACCTGCCCTATGTGCAGTGGGCAGCCCTGCCCGCTGCCGAAAAGGCAAAGCACTGGACGCTGAAACGCGGCTGGAAGCTGGTGCAGGGCGCGGTGCGCACCCTGACCGCCGAAGAGTACGCCCACCTCGAAAAAACGCACCAGTGCTGCACCGTGTCGGCCATCTCGGACAACCGGGAACCGCTGCTGCCGCACTGGCATGTGGAAGGGAGCTGACACCATGAGCGCACCGGTCTTTGATTTTAAGATCACCTTCCGGCCCGGCCTGCAGGCCGACCTGGATGCAGGCTTTGCAAAAGTGCAGTATGCCTTTTCCCAGCATGTAGCCAAAACGGTTGACCCGTATGTGCCCTTTGACACCGGCATGCTGAAGAACAGCGTGAATCAGGCATCCGACTTCAAGGAAGGCCTGCTGGTGTACAACACCCCCTACGCCCGCAGGCAGTATTATCTGCATGAACAGGGCAAAGGTCTGCATGGTGAGAACGGCCTGCGCGGCTCCTACTGGGGCCAGCGTGCCATTGCTGACCACAAGGACGAGCTGGTGAAGTTCGCCCACAACGCCGCAAAACAGTTCCTCGGAGGTGCAAAGTGAGCGAAGTACGACCCACCATTGCCGCGTTGCGGGCGTGGCTCAAGACCTGCCCGCTCATCGCCGAAGAGCAGGAGGCCACCGGGGCGGCGTTCCGCATTGCCGGGCTGGACGAGGACGCCACTGCCTTTTCCATTGAGGACAGCCCCGGTGACCCGGTGCTCACCGAGTATTTCTCCGGCCGGGACATGGCAAAGAACTACCTCTTTTTGTCCCGCCGGGAGTACGGCGAGGCGGACGTGCTCACCGTGCAGAACAGCGGCTTTTTTGAGCAGCTTACCGACTGGGTGATGGCGCAAAACGACTGCCACCATCTCCCCGCGCTGGAAGCGCCCCGCCAGCCCATCGGCGTGTCCGTCACCTCCACCGGCTACATCGTCACCAGCAGCGCGGGCAGCTGCCGGATGCAGATGCAGCTGCGCCTGACCTATTATCAGCCCAAATGAAAGGAGTTTTGCTATGACCGTAGCAGAAGCCATTACCAAGTCCGGCATCACGCCCAGCGCGTCCTATACCGGCATTGAGACGGCAGATGACTTTGTCTTTGCCATCCAGACCGAGAGCGACAAGCAGACCAAGGAAAACGCCTGGATCGTCTGCGCCGACCACGTCAAGGAGCACAGCGGTGCGCTGAACGCCTCCACCAACTCCGACACCTTCATCCGCACCGGCCCCACCGACACCAAGAGCGCCACCCAGCGCACCCTGTCGGTCAACGGCAACCGCTGCGTCGGCGATGCGTTCCAGGATTTCCTGCTCTCCCACAAGATCAAGTACGGCACCGGCAGCGATGTCGTTGTACCGTACATCTATTTCAGTCTGCGCACCGGCAAGGGCGAGAAGGGCACCTGCACCCTGATCGTGACCAGCGACGTGGGCGGCTCCGCCGGTTCTCCGGCCACCTTTGCCTGCGACGTCAAGGGCATTGGCACCCCGGACGAGTTCGACTATACCGCCGCCGCTGGCTGATTTCCCCCGCAGCTTTCCCCGTTCCGCCCGGAGCGGGGATTTTTTATGCCGTGAAACAGGTTTCTCCGGGGCAGCACCGGAGCACGGCCCAACGAAAGGAGCCAGAATATGGTTATTTGTGGACAGACATTTGATTTTTCGCCGTTGAACGCCAACGACATTGAGCGGCTGGAAACGGCCAACGAAAAGATGCAGCGTGCCGGAGAATCCGAGCTTGAGCAGTTCCGGCGCGGCGGGGTGCGCATCTGCGACCATATGCGTGCACAGGCGCGTCTCGTCATGAACTGCCTTGACGAGGTGCTGGGTGCCGGTGCGTCCGACCGTCTGGGCCTGGACGAGAACGACACCGCGCCCATTTACGACGCGATGAACGAGCTGTTTGCCGCCATGGACGCCGAGCAGAAGCGCTACTCCGACCGCATCCCCAAGCCTCAGCAGCCCATGAACCGGGAACAGCGCCGGGCAGCGGCAAAAGCGCAGCAGCGCACCCGGACGGCGGGCCGCATCGTCGAGGTCAGCAAGCCCATCCGCATGGCTCCTGTGGTCACTGTCCACACGGACCCCGCAGACGCCGCACTCAAGCTGGCAGACGCCCGCGTCGCCGTGGACGCGCTCCGGGACGACCCGGAGGCCATGCAGCAGCTGGCCGACTATGCCCTGAAGATCGCAGCGGAGCGCCATGTCTGACCTGCTGACGGACGCCCTGCCCACCGTATGGCACGGCAGGCGCATTGACCCGGACTTCCGGCACATGGTGCGGCTGTCCGCTGCCTACAGCCACGGAGAGGTCGAGGCTGACCCGGTGGCCTTTGCCCTGCAGCTGTGTGGGCAGTTCTACACCGAGCGTTTTTCGCCCTCCGACCTGCAGGAAAAATACAGCTGGCTCATCGAGTTTTACTGCGTCGGAGAACAGGCCGCAGAGCCAGCAGCGGCAAAGCCTGCCAGCGGCCACGACACCGGCCCGGCGTTCGACTACCGGTGCGACGCGCCCTACATCGTAGCGGCGTTCCAGCAGGCCTACGGCATCGACCTGACCCGCGAGAAGCTGCACTGGTTCCGGTTCCGGGCGCTGTTTGCCGCCCTGCCGGAAGATACCCTCATGGCCAAGATCATGGGCTGGCGCAGCGCCGACCTTGCCGATTACGAGGGCAGTATGCGGGAGCATTACGCCGCGCTGAAAGAGCGCTTTGCCCTGCCTGCATCTTTGAGAGGAGGTGCCGCCGTTGCCCAGACCGTTGCCGAACACGATGCGGCATTCCTGGCCCGCTTCCGGCACTGAGCGGGTGCCGGTGCCCTGCCCCTACTGCGGCAGGCCCCTGCCCGTGTGGGCGGTATGCACGGCCGCGGCATCCGGCGTGTGGGTCAAATGCAAAAACCCCTCCTGCAAACGGGAGGTAGAGATCAAACTGTAAAGCCTGTGCCCTTGTGCCCGCGCTCTGAATGAGAGGTGGACACATTGGGTTTTGACTTTTCAATCTTCGGCAATACCAAGCTGGACACCAGCGGCGTGACCCAAGGCATAAGCAGCATGACGGTGGCCGCCGGAAACCTTATCTCGGACTTTGCGAAATCGGCCGGCAGTCAACTGGCCGGGATTGCAAAATCAGCGGTCAGCATCGGCTCGGCATTTGAAACGTCCCTTGCAAAGGTTACCACCATTGCGGACACCAGCAAGCTGTCTACGCAGCAGCTCAGTGACCAAATCACCGCCATGTCCAGCAAGATGGGCGTTGCTGCGTCGGACATCGCAGAGGCAACCTATCAGGCCATCAGTGCAGGACAGGACACTTCCAATGCCGTAGCCTTTGCCGGGCAGGCTTCCAAGTTGGCGGCTGCCGGTTTTACATCCAGCAGTTCGGCGGTTGATATCCTCACCACGGCCCTGAACGCATACGGAATGAGCGCCGATCAGGCCACCCATGTGTCGGATGTGCTGCTGACTACCCAGAACCTCGGCAAAACCAGCGTGGACGAGCTGTCCGCCAGCATGGGCAAGGTGATCCCACTGGCCGCCGCCTACGGTGTCAGCGTGGAAAACCTGTCCAGCGGTCTGGCAGTCATGACGGCCAACGGTATCGCAACCGCCGAAGCCACCACCTACACCAAGTCCATGCTCAACGAGCTGGGCGATTCCGGTTCCACGGTGGGCAAAATCCTGCAGAAGCAGACCGGTAAGAGCTTTGCCCAGCTGAACGCTGAGGGCAAGAGCCTTGGCGACGTGCTCCAGATCCTGTACAACAGCGTGGGCGGCAACAGTACCGCATTTGCAGGCCTGTGGTCCAGCGTGGAAGCTGGCACCGGTGCCCTCTCGCTGGCATCCGGCGGTGCGGACAAGTTCAACAGCGTTCTGGCCCAGATGCAGGACAGCGCAGGCGCAACCGAAGCCGCCTACGAGACCATGACCGACACCTTCCAGCACAAGGTGGAGAGCCTGCAGACACTTGCCGAGAACCTCGGCATTAGCCTGTACAACTCCATGGAAGGATCCCTGTCGGACGTGGCGCAGTGGGGCATCGACTGTCTGACCCAGCTTTCTACCGCCCTGACCGAGGGCGGGCCGGAAGCCATGATGCAGGCGGCGGGCGAGATTCTGTCCGACCTCGCGTCCGGCATCGCGGAGCAGCTACCGGGGCTGATGACCACCGGCGTGGAGATCATCACCCAGCTGGCCGAGGACATTGTGGCAGCTACACCGGCGATGCTGGACACAGCAGCCGAAGTGCTGGGCGCTCTGGTGCATGGCATCATTGACGCCATCCCGGACCTGATCACCAGCGCCACCGAGGTGGTCACCGGATTTGTGGACTACCTCGGCGACAACGCGGACGCTATTGTGGACGCCGGTGTGCAGCTTATGGAGAGCCTTGTCACCGGCATTGCAAACAACCTGCCCGCGCTCATTACCAGTGCCGCCGGACTGATTGCCAAATTTGCCGCCGCTTTGATCGAGCACCTGCCGGACATCCTCTCGTGCGGTGCCGAGCTTCTGGCCACCCTGGCACAGGGTATCGTCCGCAGCCTCGAAAATCTGGCTGAAGCCGCCCTGGCCTGCATCGCCAAGCTGATCGGCGTGTGGGACGGCAGCATGGACGAGTGGGGCCACATCGGCGAGAACATCGTCCAGGGCATCATCAACGGCATTGCGGGGCTATGGGGCAAGCTGACCTCGTGGGTCAGCGGCCTGATCGCCAATCTGGTGGGCACGGCCAGCGCAGCCGCCGTGGATGGCATCACCCAGAGCACCGGCAGCACGACCCCCACCCGTAAGAGCAGCACGGTCACGGATGATGACCGCAAGCGCCGTCAGGATCTGCACAACCAGCGCATCCAGCAGGCCAAAGAGGAGGCCGCAGCGGCCAAGGCAGCAGCCGCCACTGTCACCAAGTCCGCCGGTTCTGCAGCCGCTGCCGTGAACACCTCCGGCAAAAAGGCGGCGTCCAGTGCTAAGAAGGCCACCGCCGAAGTGGTCAAGTCCATCTCGGACAGCACGACCACGGTCAAGGATGGTGTGACCCGTACCGTGGAGACGGTCAACGAGACCCTGTCCAACGGCAAAAAGCAGCAAAAGCAGGTCATCACCGAGACGTCCCGCCAGATGGTGGAGGGCGTGCTGAAGGACATCAAGACCATCACCGAGGTGGACGAAAAGGGCAAAAAGACCGTCAAGCAGACCATGGAGACGGTGCGAGAGGTGGCAAAGACCGTCACGGCCACCACCTCCGGCGTCGTGGACGGCATCCAGACCAGCACCAAGACGGTGACCGAGACCCTGACCGACGGCACCGAAACCCAAAAGAAGGTCATCACCCAGACCTACGATGACGTGGTGGACGGTGCCCTCGTGACCGTGGAACGGGTCAAGACCATTGCCGCCGACGGCACCGAAGAGGTGGCCGAGGAGATCAAAGAGGCATCCATCAAGAGCTTCGACGACCTGTGGAAGGAGCTGCAGACCCACGCCGACACCGGCCTGCTGGGCACCTTTGATGACCTCTACACCGCCGTCAAAAACAAGGACTGGAAGTCCATCGGCCTGTGGGCGGCAAACGCCATCTACGGCGGCCTGACCGCCGAGCAGAAAAAGCAGGTCAACGACTTTGCCATCGGTCTGGTGGACAAGCTCAACGAAGCCCTTGGCAACGCCCAGACGGCCCTTGTGCAGAAGGGCATCGACATCGGTGCCCAGATCTGCAAGGGTCTGACCAGCGGATTTGATGAGGTGTGGACGCAGGCCAAGACCCTCGGCACCCAGCTCACAGGCATCTTTAAGGGACTGAAAGCCCCCTTGGGCAGCGCCGCGCTGGCCATCAGTCAGGGCCTGTCCGGCGGTCTGCTGTCCAGTTTTCCCGCCATCTATGCAGGCGTGGGCACCATGGTGGGCACCATCGGTGCGGCCTTTGAGGGCATGATGACTGCCATCGCCTCCGCCCTGAATGCAACGGTTTTCGGCATCCCCATGGGCGTGATCGTAGCCGGTGCAGCCGTGGCGCTGGGCGTGGCCATCGCGGCCATCTGCGCAAGCCTCGGTGCCTCCAAAAAGAGCCCGCCCAGCACCGGCGGGGGCAACGCTTCCGGCGGGTCTGGTTCCGGCGGCATCAGCGGAGATATCGACATCTCCACCGGCACCGGCAGCCTGGAGGACGCCATCAACGCCAACACCAAGGCGCTGGAAAAGACCAACGCCGCCCTTGCCGACATGATCCGGCAGGCGGGCACGCTGGTCCTCTCGGACAACATGCGGCTGGGCTCCACCGTAGCCGCCAGCGGCACCGCCCGTGTGGCCGCAGCCGCCAACAACTACCACCGCGAGGGTGACACCAACATCACCCAGAACATTTACTCCAAGGCCCAGACGGCGGCAGACCTGCAGCGGGAAGCCCGCTGGGAAGCCGACCGCGCCAAGGCGCAGAGACGATGAAAGGAGGACACCCATGCTTTTTAAGGATCACTTGAAGCTGGTCACAGACGCCGGTGCCGTCCTGCATCTGGGCTGGGACTACGACGCGCCCTATAACCTCGACCCGCTCAACGGCGTGGATGTGGACATCCAGACCGCGCAGGGCATCAACCAGACCGGCACCACCGTGGAGCGGCAGAGCGTGGCGGGCGTGTCCCGCACCCTGAGCGTCGTGTTCTGGGGCAGCCGCGCCCTCGACAATGCCCGCAATTTTGCCCGGAAACTGCCCTATTACACCACCGGCACGATGTACTTCGGGGATGCGTATTTCGCGCGCTTCGTGGTGCAGAAAACGCCCTACTTTTCCAGCTACACCGAGCCGCGCTGTGAGCTGATGCTGTACAGCCCCAAGCCCTACTGGTACGGCCTGACCGCCACGGCCCGCGTGCTGGGCGGCTACCAGCCCGCGTTTACCTTTCCCGTCTGCTACGACAGTCACACCTACGGCATCCGGCAGGACGGCGAGGCGGCGGTGCTGCGCAACCCCGGCAGCCTGCCGGTGCCCTTTACGGCAACCCTGCGCAGCACCATGCCGGTGGAGCACCCGCGCGTGGTAGACCTGCGCACCGGGGCCTTTATCGGCTTTGACCTGACGCTGGAGGACAGCGACCGGCTGGAGATCTACCGCAGCACCACCGACCGGCTGGCCTGCACCCTGACGCGGGAGGGCAAGATCACAAATTGCTTTGCCGCGCTGGACGAGGACAGCACCCTGACCGAGCTGCAGCCCGGCGACAACATCCTGAGCATGCAGGCGGACAGCGGCGCGGCCTATTTGCAGGCATCCGTGAGCTTTTACCCAATGGAGGCGGGCATCCTGCCCGAACCGCTATGAGACTGGACGTTTTAGAGGCCGACACCCTTGTCCGTGTGGGCTGGGTGGACGTGTGGGTGTCCCTCTACTGGGACAGCCCCTATTACTCCGAGGGCGGCTTTACTCTTGAGGTAAGGCCCACCACCGAGAATTTGCAGCTGCTGACCGAGGGCCGGTGGCTGGTGCGCAGCGACGAAACGCCCCGCATTCCGATGCGGATCTGCGGCAGGGCCAACCAGAACGAGGACGCAAACCTCGTGGTGAGCGGCTACCCGGCCACCTGGATCCTGACCAAAAGGGTCTCCGCTGCACCCATCAAGGGCCAGAACGCTGAGGCCGCCATGCGCAGCCTTGTGGCGGCGGCAGACCCGTGGCCACGCCTGGAGCTTGGCACCGAGTACGGCTTCGACACCGTGTTCGACAAGCAGACCTCCGGCGGCAGCGTGTTCGACTACTGCCAGACCATCGGGCAGGCGTGCGACCTCGGGTTCCGGGTGATTCTGGACGGCACCGGCAGCGACAAAAAGCTGCTGTTCGAGTGCTTCCGGCCCACCTTCGACCCCAACAACCGGTACAGCCCCAAGTGGGGCAACCTGCTCAACGCCGGATGGTCCTTTGCCGACACCGACTACGCCAACGTAGCCCTTGTGCAGGGGGCCGGTGAGGGCGACCAGCGGGCCACCTGCTGGGTGGGCGATGTAGACAGCACCGGATCCGACCGGCGGGAGATCTACATCGACGCCCGCGACATCCAGCCCGACAAGGAAAAGGGCGAGACCACCGCCAGCCAGTCTTACCTCGCCAAGTTGGCCGACCGTGGTGGGCAGAAACTGCTGGCCCAGCTGCGCACCGGAAGCATCGAGTTTGACGTGGACGATGACACGCTGGCCGTGGGCGACGTGCTGCGCGTCAGCCTGCCCCAGCTGGGCTACACCGCCATGGTGCGGGTGGCCGACATCATCACCGAGAGCCAGTCCAGCGGCACCACCCGGACCATCCGGCTGGGCACGCCGAGCTGGCACAAGACGTAAAGGAGGGCTTATGGCCGATATCATCACCTACCCGGAAAACGGCATCCAGTACTACGCCGACGACGCTTCCGGGTATCTTGCCACCCGCCTGAGCGGCGTATACAGCGCCGACGAGGACTTTGCCGTGACCGCAAACGGCGACCTGACCGTGACCGTCAGCGCCGGGCAGGCGTGGGTGCGCCCGAGCCGGTTCCGTGGCCGCAGCATCATCATGGAGCAGCCGGAGACGGTCACCCTGACCGCCGCCGACGCCGTGCGCAGCCGCATCGACCGGCTGGTGCTGCGCTACGACGCAGCCGCCAGAAAGACCAGCCTGACCGTGCTGACCGGCACCCCGGACAGCGCCAGCCCCACGGCACCGGAGATCACTCGCACCGCGCTGGTGTATGACCTGTGCCTGGCCGAGATCCGCCGCCCGGCGGGCAGCACCGAGATCACCACTGCCAACATCACCGACACCCGGGCCGACGAGGCCGTGTGCGGCGTCATGCGGGACGGCGTGACTGGCATCCCCACGGCGCAGTTGCAGGCGCAGGCGCTGGCCATAATGACCCAGTTGTCCACCGAGCTGCACACCAAACTCGATGCTCTGGACGCCGCCATCGCAGCGGTGGAGAGCGGCAGCTTTTACACCAAGAGCGAGGCGGACGCGAAATTCGGCACGCCTTACAGCCTGCCGCCCGCTACGGCAGACCAGCTGGGCGGCGTGAAGGTGGGCGACTATCTGGACATCGCTGCGGACGGCACCCTGAGCGGCAAGACCCTCAACGACAAGATCGCTGCCGCCGTGGCGGTAAAGTCGGAGCCACGGCTGGTGTG
>OLSO01002293.1_pt1 | contig 12031 bp, 9 predicted proteins | sample 1672441 | NCBI WGS metagenome assembly OLSO01 (sample SAMEA3136686, study PRJEB25190) | human gut metagenome | biome: human gut; feature: human-associated habitat; material: faeces | place: Austria | collected 2013 | reverse complement strand
GCTTTCTCATGTTTGGCGGGTCCCAAGTTCAAAAGCCTTATCATGCAAGCATGAAACGCATGACCTTTTTGACCCTTGTATCATCATTATATGGAATATACGGCAGAAATGCAAATCATCTTGACAAACCGAAATCCCTCTTTTAAAATAAGGGGCAGTTGATGCAGTGAAGAAGAACAGTAGTCCGAAGGCGCTTTTCAGAGAGGGATCGGCAGGTGTGAGATCTCAGGTGGCGCGGGTGAACCGGCTTTGGAGCATCCGTATGAAAATGCGGCGTATTCCGGCGTTATCGGATGGAAAGAAGAGAACAGCAAAGCTGTTAAGAAGGGTGGTACCGCCGGAGTCTCCGGTCCCTTTTGGGGATCAGAGTGCAGGTTGCCACCTTTTTGCATTTCTGAAACCTGAACAAAAGCTTTACATTATTATAATGAATGATGGAGGAAATGAAAATGGCAAAAGACAAGAAGCTTGTAGAATCGATTACCTCGATGGATGAGGATTTCGCACAGTGGTATACGGATGTGGTAAAGAAAGCAGAGCTGTGCTCCTATACGAGCGTAAAAGGCTGCATGGCGATCAAACCGGCCGGCTATGCGATCTGGGAGAATATTCAGCATGAGCTGGATCGGCGCTTTAAAGAAACCGGTGTGGAAAATGTATATATGCCGATGCTGATTCCTGAGAGCCTGCTGCAAAAGGAGAAGGATCATGTAGAGGGCTTTGCACCGGAGGTCGCATGGGTGACCCATGGCGGACTCGAGGAGCTGCAGGAGCGCATGTGTGTCCGTCCGACCTCTGAGACACTGTTCTGTGATTTCTATGCAAATGATATTCACTCCTATCGTGATCTGCCGCGTGTGTACAACCAGTGGTGCTCCGTTATGCGCTGGGAGAAGACGACCCGTCCGTTCCTGCGCTCCAGAGAGTTTTTGTGGCAGGAGGGCCATACCGCACATGCAACGGCAGAAGAGGCAGAGGCACGCACCATCCAGATGCTGAATGTGTACGCTGATTTTTGCGAGGAAGTACTGGCAATCCCGGTTGTCCGCGGACAGAAGACAGACAAGGAAAAATTTGCCGGTGCAGAGGCAACCTATACGATCGAGTCTCTGATGCATGACGGAAAAGCGCTGCAGTCCGGTACGAGCCACAACTTCGGTGACGGCTTTGCAAAGGCTTATGGCGTACAGTTTGCAGATAAGGACAATACACTGAAGTATGTACATCAGACTTCCTGGGGTATGACGACCCGTATGATTGGTGCGATCATTATGGTACACGGTGACAACAGCGGTCTTGTACTTCCACCGCGGATCGCTCCGACACAGATCATGATTATTCCGATCCGTCAGCAGCAGGAGGGCGTACTTGAGAAGGCAAATGAGATCAAAGCGACGCTTGCAAAAGCAGGATTGCGCGTGAAGCTGGATGATTCGGAAAAGAGTCCGGGATGGAAATTCTCCGAGCAGGAAATGCGCGGTATTCCGGTTCGTATCGAGCTCGGACCGAAGGATATCGAGGCAGGTGTGGCCGTGATCGTCCGCAGGGATACAAGAGAGAAGATCACCGCAAACATCGATGAGCTGGCAGAAAAGGTGGCAGAGGTATTGGAGACGGAGCAGCATGATATGCTGGAGCGTGCAAGAACACACAGAGAGAACCATACCTATGACGCAGTCACAAAGGAAGAATTCAAACAGATCGCAGATGAGAAGCCGGGCTTTATCCGCGCGATGTGGTGCGGCTGTCAGGAGTGCGAGGACGCGATCAAGGAAGATTTCGGAGTGACCTCCCGTTGCATCCCATTTAAGCAGGTGAAGCTGTCCGATACGTGCGTATACTGCGGCAAGCCGGCAACGAAGATGGTATACTGGGGCAAGGCATATTAATCGAATCAAGCTGCGAAGCAGCTATTAGCGAAGCGGATTACGAATATCCGTTTTGACTTGCAGGCAGGAAAAAATCGAATAAAGTGAGAGCAGGCTCCGTCGGAATTGCTGGAAGGATCAGCGGCCGACGGGGCCTTTTTTTCTGCAGACTGCACAGAAAACAAACGGAAATGTATACGCAGGCTGAAAAAATAACGAAACAGCGGTCATTTCTGTCCTTGTAAAACGGACAAATGTAGCCTTGAGATAATATAAATTTTCGGAAAAATCTTGACAAACACAGGCAAAGTGAGTATGATTTCGTTAAGAAAACGGAGGGAACCGCTTTTAGGGCGGTTCTTTCCATTATCGGAAAACATTCAAGGAGGAGATTATTATGAAAAAAATGGTGAAAGTTGTAAGTCTTGCCTGCGCATCAGCGATGCTGGTTTCCACAACTGCATTTGCAGATGGCGATGCATTTAAGGTGGGCGGTATCGGACCGGTGACCGGCGGAGCTGCTGTTTACGGACAGGCAGTAAAGAATGCGACAGAGCTGGCAGTCAATGAGATCAATGCACTTGGCGGCGTTCAGTTCGAGTTCCAGTTTGAGGATGACGAGCATGATGCAGAGAAGTCTGTAAACGCATACAATACCCTTAAAGACTGGGGTATGCAGATGCTGCTCGGAACCGTTACCTCTGCTCCGTGTATCGCAGTTGCAGCTGAGACGGCAAATGACAATATGTTCCAGCTGACTCCGTCCGGATCTGCAGTGGAGTGTGTGGCAAATCCGAATGCATTCCGTGTATGCTTCTCAGACCCGAACCAGGGTGCTGCATCTGCGCAGTACATAGGTGAGAACAAGCTGGCTACCAAGATCGGAGTTATCTATGACAGCTCTGATGTATATTCCAGTGGTATCTATGAGAAATTCGCAGCGGAAGCTGCAAACCAGGGTCTGGAGATCGTATCAGCAGAGGCGTTTACTGCTGATAACAAGACAGACTTCAGCGTACAGCTGCAGAAGGCGAAGGATGCAGGCGCGGAGCTCGTATTCCTTCCGATCTACTATACAGAGGCTTCTCTGATCCTGACTCAGGCAAACAGCATGGGCTTTGCACCGATGTTCTTCGGATGCGATGGTCTGGACGGACTGCTTACGGTAGATGGATTTGATACCTCACTGGCAGAGGGCGTTATGCTTCTGACACCGTTTGCAGCAGATGCAGACGATGAGCAGACGAAGAATTTCGTAGCTGCTTATGAGGAAGCTTACGGCGGGACACCGATTCAGTTCGCAGCAGATGCTTATGATGGCATGTATGCGATCAAGGCAGCAGTCGAGAAGTCCGGTGTGACTCCTGATATGAGCGTTTCTGATATCTGCGACGCTATGGAGACTGCAATGACTGAGATCACAGTTGATGGACTGACCAGTAAGGGAATGACCTGGAATGCAGACGGCGAGCCGAACAAGGAGCCGAAGGCAGTCAAGATCGAGAATGGCAGTTACGTATCCATGGATAAATAAGTATCACGAATAGAGATTGCAATGGTGCAGCCGCTGCAGAATATTCTGCAGCGGCTTTTTACCAATGAGACAACTATTCCGGCGTTCGGTCAGAGCGTGTTTGAAAATGTCTGTTCCGGAAGCTGCTTCCGGAAAAATATTTTCAAACATGCGCTGGATAGCCTGAAAACTGATATGGCTGCAGAGGGCACAATGCTTCACCGGGGCCAAAGCAGCAACTACGAATGTGAGGTGCAATATGAGCTTTCTTTCTTATTTAATAAATGGTGTCAGCCTCGGAAGTATCTATGCAATCATAGCACTCGGCTATACGATGGTATATGGTATTGCGAAGATGCTGAACTTTGCGCACGGTGATGTCATCATGATCGGCGCATTTGTAATGCTGAGCGCGCTCAATACGATGAGCCTTCCGCTGATCCCGGCGGTGCTTGTGGCGGTTGTGGCGTGTACCGTGCTCGGTGTTGTGATCGAACGGGTTGCATACCGCCCGCTTCGAAATGCGGCGTCTCCGCTGGCAGTACTGATCACTGCAATCGGTGTCAGCTATCTGCTACAGAATGTTGCGCTGCTGATTTTTGGCGCGAATACCGTTTCTTTCCCGAATAAGATTACGCTTCCGGCGCTGAGCCTGGCAGGCGGAAGCCTAGTGATTTCTTCTGTTACAATCGTAACGATTGTGGCGTGCGTAGTGATTATGATCGCACTGCTGTTGTTTATCAACAGGACAAAGGCAGGACAGGCAATGCTGGCTGTCTCCGAGGATAAGGGGGCAGCGCAGTTGATGGGTATCAATGTGGATGGAACGATTGCCCTGACCTTTGCGATCGGATCTGCGCTGGCAGCGATCGCAGGTTTTCTGCTGTTTACCGCTTATCCGTCTCTGGATCCGTACAAAGGAGCTATGCCTGGTATCAAGGCCTTTGTCGCAGCAGTATTCGGCGGCATCGGTTCTGTACCGGGAGCAATGATCGGAGGTATTCTGCTTGGTATTATCGAGATTCTTGCCAAGGCCTATATTTCTTCCCAGCTGTCGGATGCAATTGTATTTGCAGTGCTGATTATCGTACTGATCGTAAAGCCGACAGGACTGCTCGGAAAGAAAATTCAGGAGAAAGTGTAGGTGGATGAGATGGGAAAAAAGTTTGATAAAACGGTAAAAAACAATGCAGTTACCTATATTATGGTAATTGTGGCATGGCTTGTAATGATGGCACTGCAGCAGGCTGGGATGCTGAACAGCTCCACGACCGGTCTGCTGGTTCCGGTCTGCATCTATTCCATTATGGCAGTTTCCCTGAATCTGACCGTAGGTATTTTAGGCGACCTGAGCCTTGGACAGGCAGGGTTCATGTGTGTCGGAGCCTTTGCAAGCGCATTCTTTACGAATCTGGTGCAGGATTCCATCACCTTTACTCCGTTACGCTTTACCCTGGCGATTCTGATCGGTGCTCTGGTGGCGGGCGTGTTTGGTCTGCTGATCGGTATTCCGGTTCTCCGCTTAAGCGGTGACTATCTTGCAATTGTGACACTGGCATTCGGAGAGATCATCAAGAATTTCCTAAACATTTTGTATGTGGGAAAGGATAGTCATGGACTGCATGTTTCTATCAAGGATACGATGTCTCTTGGCATGGAGCCGGATGGAGTTGTGATTATTAAAGGTGCGCAGGGAATTACCGGCACCTCGCGGGATGCGACCTTTACGATTGGCATCATCCTATTGCTGATTTCTCTGTTTATCGTCCTGCGTCTGGTTCAGTCCAGAGACGGTCGTGCGATCCGTTCCATCCGCGATAACCGGATTGCGGCAGAGTCGATCGGCATTAATATCACAAAATATAAGCTGCTGGCGCTGACGGTTTCCGCTGCGATCGCAGGTATGGCGGGTGCGCTTTATGCACATAACTATAATTCCCTGGCAGCGACGAGTGCCAAGTTTGGCTACAATATGTCCATCATGATTCTGGTATACGTCGTACTCGGCGGTATCGGAAATATCCGCGGATCAGTCATTGCAGCAACTTTGCTGTATGTGCTTCCAGAGAAGCTGCGTTTCCTGCAGTCTTACCGTATGCTGATCTATGCAGTTGTACTGATTGTGGTTATGCTCTTTAGCTGGAGCCCGAAGGCACGTGATTTCCGGGAGCGTTATTCCCTGAAACGTCTTATCCACAAAAATACGGCAAAGGAGGCGGAATAAAATGGCAATGTTGGAAGTAAAAAATCTGGGCATTTCCTTTGGCGGACTTCGCGCGGTAAACGGATTTAATATTACAATTCAGGAAGGTGAGCTGTACGGACTGATCGGACCGAACGGAGCCGGTAAAACGACGGTATTCAATCTGCTGACCGGTGTATACAAGCCGGATACCGGAAGTATCCTGCTCGACGGGAAGGACATTACGACGCTGCATGCGATTGATATCAACAAGGCCGGTATTGCAAGAACATTTCAGAATATCCGTCTGTTTAAAAATATGACGGTGCTGGATAATGTAAAGACCGGTCTGCACAATAAGCATGAATATTCATTTCTGGCTGGAATTTTTCATACACCGGCGTATCATAAGGTAGAGAAACAGATGAATGAGCAGGCTATGGAGCTTCTGAAGGTATTTGAACTGGATCAGCATGCGGATACACTGGCGGCAAATCTGCCGTATGGTGAGCAGCGAAAGCTGGAGATTGCACGTGCGATGGCGACGGAGCCAAAGCTTCTGCTGCTCGATGAACCGGCAGCCGGTATGAACCCAAATGAGACGCAGGCGCTGATGGATATGATTCGTTTTGTTCAGTCACATTTTCATATGACGATTCTGCTGATTGAGCATGATATGCGGCTGGTTTCCGGAATCTGCGAAGAGCTGACTGTGCTGAATTTCGGCGAAGTACTGGCGCAGGGAAAGACCGCGGATGTGTTGCATGACCCACAGGTCATCACAGCATATCTGGGAGAGTAAGGAGGAAATCGCAATGGCAATGCTTGAAGTAAAAGATCTGCACGTATATTATGGAATGATTCAGGCGATCAAGGGGATTTCCTTTGAGGTCAATCAGGGAGAGACGATCGCGCTGATCGGTGCGAACGGAGCCGGAAAGACGACGACACTGCATACCGTCACCGGACTGCTTGCGCCGAAGAAGGGCAATGTAATTTTTGAAGGCCAGGATATTACAAAGATTCCGGCACATAAGATTGTCGGCCTTGGTATGGCGCATGTACCGGAGGGACGCCGTGTGTTTGCACAGCTTTCTGTCTATCAGAACCTGAAAATGGGTGCTTATACGAGAAGCAATAAAACGGAGATTGAAGAAACGCTGGAAATTGTTTATCGGCGTTTTCCGAGACTGGAAGAACGGAAAAATCAGATGGCCGGTACATTGAGCGGCGGTGAGCAGCAGATGCTCGCGATGGGCCGTGCACTGATGTCAAAGCCGAAGATTATCTTGCTGGATGAGCCGTCTATGGGCCTTTCCCCGATTCTTGTTAATGAGATTTTTGACATTATCCAAGCACTGAATGAAGCCGGTACGACGGTACTGCTCGTAGAGCAGAATGCGAAAAAGGCGCTGGCGATCGCAGACAGAGCTTACGTGCTGGAGACCGGACGGATCGTACAGTCCGGTGATGCAGATGCGCTCATGCATGACGAATCGATCCAGAAGGCATATCTTGGAGAATAATAAAAGGCTGCATGTGGAGCCTGAAAAGGGGGATTACTATGAAAAATGTGGTAATTACAATTGCACGTCATTTTGGCAGCGGTGGAAAGACGATCGGAAAAATGCTGTCGGAGGATCTCGGTATTTCCTATTATGAGCATGAGATCATCGAGATGGCGTCGGAAGAGAGCGGAATTGCTGAGGAGCTGTTCAACCAGGCTGATGAAAAGCTGAAGCGTACTCCGCTGTTTTTCGGAAAATCTCATTCCGGAGAGTACAAAGGAAAGCTGATTGCACCGGACAGCGATGAGTTTGTCAGTGACCACAATCTTTTCAATTATCAGGCAAAGATCATCCGGGAGCTGGCAGATAAGGAATCCTGTGTCATCATTGGTCGCGCGGCAGATTATGTACTGAAGGATTATGATAATGTGGTGAGCGTGTTTGTGCATGCCTCAAAGGATTACTGTGTTCGGCAGGCGATTGAGCGCAGTGCGTACACCGGAAAGGATGTAGAGAAGTTTGTCGAGCGGACAGACAAGTACCGCAGTGATTTTTACCGCTATTATACCGGACAGGAATGGACGGATGCGCGGAACTATGATCTCTGCCTGAACAGTGAACGTCTTGGCTTTGAGGGGACGATGGAAGCGATTGAGGAGTATATCAAGGTGCGCTTCGGAGCGCTCCCGGGGACAAAGAAAAATCAGTAGTGAAGGAAGCGGATTCCCGCTGCGATCTGAAGAGGTCGTAGTGGGAATTTTGTAGTATTTATACAAAAAACAGATGCATAGAGGAAAAAAGAATGTTATAATGAATAGACGACAAAAACTGTGATTTTTGCAGAGCGAATAAGTAGGAGGATCTGAAAATGGGTTTGGATGTAAGCAGAATAAGAGAGACGATTGCAGCTGGAAAGGCCGTGCTCGGTATAGAGCTTGGTTCCACAAGAATCAAGGCGGTGCTTGTAGATGAGACGAATGCACCGATCGCTTCCGGCGCGCATGACTGGGAAAATCAGCTGGTAGACGGTATCTGGACGTACAGCCTGGATGCGATCTGGACAGGACTGCAGGACAGCTACGCAAAGCTGGCAGAGGATGTAAAGAAAACGTATGATGTGGAGTTGACGAATCTGGCAGCGATCGGATTCAGCGCCATGATGCATGGCTACATGCCATTTGATAAGGACGGAAAGCTTCTCGTACCGTTCCGCACCTGGAGAAACACCATCACGGAAGAGGCTTCCGATGTGCTGTCTGAGAAGTTCAATTTCCATATCCCGCAGAGATGGACGATCGCACATCTGTACCAGGCGATCTTAAATGGTGAGGAGCATGTGAAGGATATCGTATTCGTATCTACACTTGCAGAGTATCTGCACTGGCAGCTGACCGGCGAGAAGGTAGCCGGTGTCGGCGAGGCATCCGGTATGTTCCCGATCGATACGGCGACGAAGGATTACAATGAGCAGATGGTACAGAAGTTTGATGAGCTCGTAGCTCCGAAGGGCTTTGGCTGGAAGCTGCGCGAGATATTCCCGAAGGTACTCGTGGCAGGCGATGATGCAGGACGTCTGACTGCAGAGGGCGCAAAGCTGCTCGATGTATCCGGAAAGCTTCAGGCCGGCATTCCGCTTTGCCCGCCGGAAGGTGATGCAGGTACCGGAATGGCAGCGACGAACAGCGTAGCAGTCCGCACTGGTAACGTATCCGCCGGTACATCTGTATTTGGTATGATTGTTCTGGAAAAGGATCTGTCCAAGCCGTATGAGGCGATTGATATCGTGACGACTCCGGCCGGACACCAGGTTGCAATGGTACACTGCAACAACTGTACCTCTGATCTGAACGCATGGGTTGGCATTTTCAGGGAGTTCTCCGAGGCATTTGGCATCGAAGTCGATATGAACAAGCTCTTTGGTACTCTGTACAATAAGGCTCTGGAAGGGGATGCAGACTGCGGCGGACTGTTGGCATACAACTACTTCTCCGGTGAGCACATCACAGGCTTCAATGAGGGCCGTCCGCTCTTCGTGCGCAAGCCGGACAGCAAGTTCAATCTGGCAAACTTCATGCGGGTAAATCTGTTCACCTCTCTTGGCGCGCTCAAGGTTGGTTTTGATATCCTGCTGAAGAATGAGGACGTGAAGATTGACAAGATCTATGGCCATGGCGGACTCTTCAAGACAAAAGGCGTAGGACAGGGTATTCTTGCTGCAGCACTGAATTCTCCGGTATCTGTCATGGAGACGGCAGGAGAAGGCGGCGCATGGGGTATCGCACTGCTGGCTTCCTACATGGTAAATAAGGCAGACGGTGAGACGCTGGATCAGTTCCTGGCAGACAAGGTATTCGGAGGAAGCGCAGGCAGCGAGATGCAGCCGAACCCGGCAGATGTGGCAGGCTTTGACGCATTTATCGAGCGCTACAAAGCGGGACTGCCGATCGAGCGCGCAGCAGTAGAGGCGCTGAGATAAAATATCTGTTACGTGTAGCGAGCAGGGATGATTGACCGCAGGGTGACAAAGAAAATCCGGTTTGAAAAAAATAGTGGCGGGGTGGTACAATATGTGCTGTCCCGCTTTTAAAGCGGACATTCGCAACCCATCCCTGCAGCTCTGCTGACAGAGCCTGGCTTCGCTACTTGTTCATGAACGCAGTCGCTTCGCGATCTGTCGGTGGCAGCCATCAACTCCCGCTGACATAAGCATCTCCCCACACCCATCGCTTAGTGCTCCGCGCACTTGAAGCGGGGGAATGCTTATCTGCGTTCAAAGTAAAAAGAACAGGAGATTGACGAAGGATGAAATTTTACCTTGCCCCGCTGGAGGGGGTGACCGGCTATATTTTCCGAAATGCGCTAGATGCGTATTTCGGAAAATATAGCCGGTCATTGTGCCGGATCAGAAGCATGCACTGCGAAAAAAGGAGCTGCGGGACATTCTTCCCGAGAACAATCAGGTAAAGGAGCTCGTTCCGCAGATTCTGACGAGCGATCCGGTGCGCTTCGTGGAGACGGCAAAGGCGCTGGCGGAGTATGGGTATGAGGAAGTAAACCTGAATCTGGGCTGTCCGTCCGGCACAGTGGTGGCAGGTGGACGCGGCGCAGGCATGCTTGCGGATGTAGAGAAGCTGGATTGTTTTCTGGATCAGATTTTTCGGGATACGGATCTGCGCATTTCTGTCAAAACGCGGATCGGGATCGAGCGTCCGGAAGAAGGGTATACGCTGATGAAGATTTATAATCAGTACCCGGTTTCCGAGGTAATCATCCATCCGCGCACGCGAAAAGAATACTATAAGGGAGAGCCACACCTGGATGTATTTAGCGAGCTGCTTGCGATGAGCAAACATCCCGTCTGCTACAATGGCAATCTGTTTACCGTGCGTGATTATGAGCAGTTCCGGGCGCGTTTCCCACAGGTGGAGCGCGTGATGATCGGCCGCGGCGTGCTCGCAGATCCGGGACTGATGCAAAGACTGAAGTCACTTGAGCATGCTCAGAAAACGGGAGAAGATTCAGACAGAAAAGAGAATGGTATGGAACAGTCCGGATCTGAAATTTACAGAACAGGCAAGCAGGAGCTGCGTGCCTTCCACGATACAATTTTCCGGCAGTACCGGGAGATTTTTGATGAGGATAAGAATGCGATTTTTCATATGAAGGAGCTCTGGAGCTATCTGGTGCACTCTTTCGAAGGGAGCGAACCATATGCCAAAAAGCTTCGTAAGACCTCCAGCCTGAACGAGTACCGCTGTGAGGTAGGCAATCTGTTCCGCGCGTGTGATCTGTACCCGGACGGTCCGGTACAGTGGAGGCCATAGATAAATGGGGCGCTTCCATTTTTGCAGCAACATGGAATTGCTTGTATCAGGAGTGATGCAAGCCACTCCTGATAAGCTGCGAAGCAGCATTCGGTTATGACATATTAGGAGGAGGGCCCGCTTGCGGGAAGATTCCTTGTAATCCTACAAGTAGTGAAGCTAGGCCCTGTCAGCAGAGCTGCAGGGATGGATTGCGAATATCCGCTTTGAGATGTATAAAAGTCCCGGAATTTGAACGCAGATAAGCATTCCCCCGCTTCAAGTGCGCAGAGCGACTGCGTTCATGAGCAAGTAACGAAGTGGATTGCGAATATCCGCTTTACATGTTTTTACAGCAATTCAAATTCCGGGTTTCCTTTTTATGTGTAATTAAGCTTTATAATTTTGCAGCTTTTATGCTTCACGGTTCTGCTATAGGTGTGGGATCACACCCGTACCCATACGCTCATCTCATTCTCACCACGGTTTGCCCATGTGTAGTATGGGATAAAATTGAGTTCTACCGGCTTTTTCTCTGCCTTCTGGATCGGACGGTAGAGGGTGCCTGCTTTTGGCGCCGGAAGCTCCTCGCGGTATCCATGCATCACGATCTCCTTTACAGGTTCGCCTGCTACAACGGAATCTTTGACAAAGGCTGGTGCGTTCCAGTCGAGAGTCAGCAGGTGAAGATCTGTGCCGTTGTCCTTTTCTTCCAGACAGTAGGTGATCGGTCCACGGGTAACGGCGGCCTTGCCGATGTCCTCGCGCACGCGCGGATCAGCGTTCCATACCTGAATCTCCATCGGGAAGTCGAGGGTCAGTGTCTCGTCCTTCTTCCAGGTGCGGGTGATATAGAGGTAACCGTCTTTAATGGTATATTCAGAGCTGTCCGCACTCACGGTGTAGCTGTTTGCCCAGCCCGGAATACGCAGTGCCAGTGTAAGAGGAACGTTTGCACCATCGACAGAGACAGTGACTTTTCCGTCCCACGGGAAGGCAGAATCGATGTGAACAGCGACTTCCTGACCATTTACCTTTTTCTTAACGTCACTTCCGATATACAGATGTACAAACAGGGTGTCGTCATTTTCCGTAAATGCGTAGGAGCTTACGGAACTTAAGGTACGTGCAAGGTTCGGCGGGCAGCATGCGCAGCC